>Ga0157374_10001997_pt1 | contig 17129 bp, 15 predicted proteins | sample M25metaG_FD_115308 | JGI IMG/M metagenome (GOLD analysis project Ga0157374, IMG submission 115308) | Miscanthus rhizosphere microbial communities from Kellogg Biological Station, Michigan, USA - M2-5 metaG | ecosystem: Host-associated > Plants > Roots > Rhizosphere > Soil | place: USA: Michigan...
GCAAGTATAGGGCATGACTTCAGTCGTGCCGGGAATATTCCGAGAACTGTTCGGGCTTCAGCCACTGCATCTGACGTCATTACTCTCCTCTTGACAATCTAGGGAAGGCTCGTATGCTGGATACTCTAGATCGTCTAGAGGAGATCCCAAGTGGCCAAAACCGACACCAGCGGCGACCTCGTTCAGGGCACGCTCGAAATGCTCATCCTCAAAACTCTTGCCCTCGAGCCCATGCATGGCTATGGCGTCGCCATCCGCATCGAGCAGATCAGCGCTGGCGTCTTCCGCGTCAACGCCGGCTCTCTGCTTCCCGCTCTCAGCCGCATGGAACGCTCCGGCAACGTCAGGTCAGAATGGCGCGCGACGGAAAATAACCGACGCGCGAAATACTACGGCCTCACCGCAAAAGGTCGCAAAACCCTCGAGGCGGAGACGGAGCAGTGGGGCCGTCGTACCGCTGCAATCGCCCGCATCCTGGAAGCCTAGTCCCAGAAGAGGTCCACATGAGCATGATCTCGCATCTCAAGAATGCCATCACGGGCCTTCGTTCCCTTCTGTCCAAACACCGCGTCGAAACAGAACTCGACGAAGAACTCGCCGCTTTCGCTGACGCTGCTGCTTCAGACCACCAGAGCCGCGGGATGCCTCCTGAACAGGCCCGCTGCGCCGCCCTCCACGACGTGGGAAACCGCAATGCCGTCAAACATCGGGTCTGGTCCTCGCGCTGGGAGTCCCACCTCGAATCGTGTCTTCAAGATCTCCACGTCGGAATCCGCGGCCTCCTCAAAACGCCCGCTTTCACAGCTGTCGCACTCACATCTCTTGCTCTCGGCATCGGCGCGAACACGGCAATCTTCACGCTCGTCAACGCTGTCCTTCTTCGCCCGCTTCCAGTCCCTCATCCCGAGCAGCTCTATCTCTTCGGCAAAGGCAGTTGGGTTGGCAGCGTTGACGATATGCCCAATCGGCCCTGGCAGCTTTTCTCCTATCGCTTCTTCAAGGACTTCTCCGCGCAAACTCAGTCCTTCTCTGGCGTAGCTGCACAAAGCAGCATTCAGATGGGCAGCCACATCTCCCTTGACGGCGGCACGGCCGAACAGATCCGCATCGACCTCGTTTCCGGCAGCTACTTCAGCGTGCTCGACATTCCGCCTGCACTCGGTCGCGTCATCTCTGAAGCCGATGACCGCGCTCCCGGGTCGAGCCCCATTGCCGTGGCCAGTTGGGGATGGTTCCAGCGCCACTTCCAGGGCAGCCCGAATGCAATTGGCCGGTCCGTCCACATTCAGGGCCGTGACTACACCATCATCGGGGTCGCCAAACCCGGCTTTTCTGGACTCGCACCGGCCCAACCCGCCGATCTCTGGATTCCTCTCTCCATGGAAAAGGAGATCTCTCCCGGCTGGAATGGCCTGTCAGACCACGCGTTCCAATCGCTCTACTTGGTCGGTCGCATCAAGCCCGAGGTACCTCTGGCTCAAGCCAGCGAGTCCACCAATTTCCTCCTCCGCCAGCTCATTCGCTCAGAGTTCCTTGGCGGCGGCGGTTCTGCCGACGATCTCTCCAAACTGCAGAAAGCCCGCGTCGATCTCGTTTCCGCCTCAGGCGGTCTGCCCGGCCTCAAGCTCCGGTACACCGCCCCGCTAACAGTGCTCATGAGCATTGTCGCCCTCGTTCTTCTCATCGCTTGCGCCAACATCGCAAACATGCTTCTCGCTCGCGGAGTCGCTCGCGCACGCGAACTCGCCGTCCGTCAGGCGCTCGGCGCAACTCGCGGCCGCATCATCTTTCAACTCCTTACTGAAAGCTTTCTCCTCGCTGCCATCGGCTCCGCCATCGGAACCCTCCTCGCATCTCGCGGTCTTCATCTGCTGCTCGCGCTCGACTCCCAGGGATCTCGCAGCATGCCCCTCCTCGATCTTTCACCCGACTACCGCGTCCTCACCTTCGCTCTGGCAGTCACAGTCTTGACTGCCATGCTCTTCGGCATCGCTCCTGCGCTCCGGTCAACCCGTGTCGACCTCACTCCGACCCTTCGCGGTGGCCGTGGATCCTCCTCCATTTCGTCGCGAGGGGCGCTCTCCCGGTCCCTCATCGTCGGCCAGATCGCGCTTTCCATCCTGCTGCTCGCTTCGGCGGGACTCTTCCTTCGCAGCCTTCGCAACCTGACCCGCGTCGACCTCGGTTTCGATCCGCACAATGTCACAGTCTTTTCGCTCGACGAATACTCCGCAAATCTCCCCCTCGATGCACGCCTCGTTCAACTCCAGCAACAGATCGAGCAGAAGGTCCAGGCACTCCCCGGTATCCAGTCCGCCGCATTTTCAATGTTCACCTTCAATCAGGGTGAGTGGTCCAGCCCCATGACCGCCCAGAATGTCACGCCGAACAGCTCTAACAGCGACGACATCCTCTATAACGTCATCGGCGTCCAGTACCTCAAGACCGTCAGCATCCCGCTGCTCTCGGGCCGCAACTTCACTGCGCAGGACAACGCCACGAGCCCGAGCGTCGCCATCGTCAACGAAACGCTCGCGCGCACCTTCTTTCCAGATGAATCGGCCCTCGGGCATCACTTCTGTATCTGCGACCCAAATGCACGCAGCCCAAGGCGCGACTTCGATATCGAGATCGTCGGCGTAGTGCGCGACGCCAAATATGTTCGCCAGGGCGAGGGTCTGCACATGGCGGCCTACTTCCCCTACACGCAGCGTATCCAGTACTTCGGCAACTTTTCCGTCAGATCCACCGTCTCTGCATCCTCGCTCATCCCCGCTGTTCGTCGAGTCATCGCCGAGGTTAATTCGCAGATCACCGTTGCGCAGGCCGAACCGCTCTCCGCGCAGGTCGACAGCTCAATCGCCACCCAGCGCCTCATCGGATGGCTCTCCACTTTCTTCGCATGCCTTGCAGTCTTTCTCGCAGCTATCGGCACTTACGGCCTCATCTCCTACTCAGTCGCCCGCCGCACCAGCGAAATCGGCGTCCGCATGGCCCTCGGCGCGCAAACACCCGCACTTCTCTGGATGGTACTTCGCGAATCGCTTATCCTGCTCGCGGCAGGGCTCCTCATCGGAGTTCCCGTCGCTCTCGCCGTCGTACGCGGTCTTGCCAGCTTTCTCAAGTCTCAGCTGTTCAACGTCAGCGCGATGGATCCCATCGCATTCCTGACCGCTGCGCTTGTCGTGACAGCTATGACCATCACCGCCGCATTCATCCCCGCCCGCCGCGCCACAAATGTCGACCCCCTCATCGCCCTCCGCTGCGAGTAGCCCTCTGATGGCGCGATGAGTCCGCTCCACCGTATCCTGATCCGTGATCCATATTCGCAAAGCAACGGCGCTCGATGGGGAGTCGGCTTTGAACATCTGGCGAGATGCAGTGGGTGCAACGCACCACTTCTTGTCTCCCATTGATAGGCATGAGATCGAACTCGAAGTCGTCGCGTTTCTACCGCACGCACCTTTGTGGGTCGCTGTAGACGACAACGATCGTCCAATCGGATTCATGCTGCTGCAAGATCAGCGCATGGAGGCTCTCTTCATTCACCCCTTGAAACATGGCGTCGGCGTCGGACGTGCCCTCGTGGAACATGCTCTAACATTCCATCCAATCCTGAAGACGGATGTAAACGAACAGAATGAGCGCGCAATTGGCTTCTACGAGCATCTAGGTTTCCAACGTATCGGGCGCTCAGAGAGGGACGATCAGGGGCGTCCATATCCGCTTATTCACATGTGCCTCTGGCAGCATTACTCGATAGCGGCCGCGCCTGTCAGCTCTGGCGTGACCGATCCACGCAATTGGTCGGTCTACCCCATGAACCCCAAATATGGACTAGCTCCAAAATTCCCAAAGTTCGGGAATATCGTTTTGATCTGTCCATCCGACAAACCAAACCAGCGCGCCAGCGTACCTGCGTACTGATCTACCGCCGTGGTCGGAATCAGCCTGCCAGCGCCAAGATCGTCCGCTTGATTCGCGCCGACCACCGGATATTTGCCGTACATATCCTGGCCCGCTACCGATCCGCCCACTACGAAATGATGGCTCCCCCATCCATGATCCGTTCCATCGCTATTCGACGTCAGCGTTCGCCCGAAGTCCGACGCTGTGAACGCCGTCACCTGGTCTCCAACGCCCATCGCAACCATCTGCGTGTCGAAGTACTCAAGCGCCGCTCCCAGCTGCGACAGTAGCCGTGCATGTTGCGTAGCCTGCCCGTCGTGCGTATCGAAGCTTCCCAACTGCACGTAGAAGATCTGCCGGTTTACTCCCAGGCTCGAGCGTCCCGCGATAATTCGCGCCACCGTCTGCATCGAAACCGCCAGATCGTTGTTCGCCAGCTTGTTTGTAACCGGGTCAAGATACTGCGGAGGATCAGGAACGCCACCCACTCCAGCTGCAGCCATCGCCGTCGCCAGCGTCTGCTGCGCCTGGATCGACCGCTGCACAACCACTTGATATTCCTTCGCGAACAGGTTCGTCTCATCGGCCGACAAGATCGACTGCAACGCGCTCGAACCCGCCGAACTTCCAAACAACGGGTTCGCAGTCCCATAAATTGGAATCGGTCCCGCCGACGTCACGTTCAGTTGGAACGACGCCTCTCCCGCTAGAAACAGCGCAATCCCCGCCGTCGAGATGCAAGTGAACATCGAATTCGAATTCACCTTCATGCTCTCGATCACGTCCGCAACCGCACCGCCCCAGCCCGTGTGTTCCGAACTACCGCCATTCGACGCGATCGCCTGCCACGCTGCCGTCTGGTCGAAATGCGAAAACAACGAAGCGGGCAACGGCACCGAATTCGCATTGATCTGTGCTTTGGTCGACGGCGCAATCAGCGTTCCCGTATTCGCTACAACCGCCGCTCGCCCTGCATTGAAAAGGTTCTGCAGTCCCGTCAATGCTGGATTCAGTGCAAACGTCCGTCCGCCCTGCGATGTCTTCGGCACGATCGGCAGTAGGTCTGCCATCGGGTACGCCAACCCCGCCGCGCCAGACCTCGCCTGCGAGAATGCGCTAAACGAAGTCGGATCCGTAGCAATCACCGTCCCGTGCCCGTCATTCCCGCCCTGAAGAAATACGCACACCAGCGCGCGATAGTCGCTCATCCCGCCGCCCTGCGCCATCGCCGCCAGCGAATTCAATCCGATCAGAAACGGGCTCGCGTAAAACCCAGCCATCGAAGTCAGCGACGCAGTCCGCAGAAACGACCGCCGCGATTGATCAATCTTGCACATATCTCGCTCCTAGTACTGCCCGCAATACGAAGGCGACGCCAGCGTCAGGAAGACCGCCGTCCTCACCCGCGCGCCCAGCGCCGCATTGATCGATTTTTGATCTCCGGTGGGAACCGGGATCGTACTCACCGCGCTCAGAACCTGGCCGTAAAGCGTGCTATCCATCTGCCCCGACATCAACAACAGGTTCACGCGATCTACCAGCGCCCCCGGATTCGAAGCCAGGTTCATCTCAGCCGCATAGGTTGAGAAAATGTCGAACCCGTTCGTCGAGTCCGATCCCACTGCGGTCTCCATGTAGTTGAGGTAGCCCACCACAGACGACACATTCGTCATCTGAAATTCTGGCCCTGTCATTCCCGCCTGCTCGATGCTCGTCCCCGGCGGCACATAGCCAGGTGCAAACCAGTTGAAGACAGTTGGCGATCGAAGAGTCATCTGGCCCAGACCCCAAATCGGATCTTCGCTGCTCCCAATCCAATACCCACCCGTGCGCGACTGCGCGGTAAACGCCCGCGCCCAGTGCGTATATCTCAGCAAAGCCTCACGCACCTTACCGAATTGCGGATTGCTTGCGGCACCCGCGGTATCCCGCGCTTCCGGATCCATCAGGATCGCGGTGATCACCGCCTTCAGGTCGCCGCGTACTCCCAATCCGTTGTCCTTGAATACCGCCGCAACGCGACTCACATACGCCGGGCTTGGATTGCTCGTCACCAGGTGTTGAATCATCTGTTTCGAGAAAAACGCCGGCAGATTCGGATGATTGAACAGCGTGTCCAGCGCAATCTTCAAATCGCCATTGGGATCAGACGAGCCAGCCGCAATCGACACGCCCAGAAAACTTTTCGCTACCGTCGAGTGATGAGTTGGATAGCTCTGCATCGGCATCAGGTCCTCGCCAACTCCCGGCCCCACGTACATGCAGCAGTCCGACCACGCGCTGTCTGACGTGTTTCCCGGCACGTTCCAGCTGAACCCCGTAAACACCTTCGCCAATCCCATCACGTCCGTGTTCGAATACGTCGGAATCGGCTTGCCCGTCCCATCCAGCTTCTGCGACCCATCATCATTCAACTGGTAGAGGCCGATCGTGAACAGCTGCATCACTTCGCGCGCGTAGTTCTCATCCGGGTCCGTTGTCGCATTGCCTTTGTCGTTGCCTTGCATTGCCAGCCACTGCCCCATCATTGGATTCAGCGTCACATCCTCGAGCAGTTGCCGGAAATTCCCAAACGAATCCGCCGCCAGCATGTCCCAGTAGTGCGCAGTGCCGCGCGGCATGTTCTCCACGCCCGTCGATGCCATCGAGATCACCAGCATCTCGTGCAGCGAATACGCCACCCTCTGCCGCAACTGATCGGGCGCTGTCAGGCTCTGCTGCCAGAATGCATTCTCGGGGTACGTCTGCGCCTGGTTGTTCTGTACGAATGTCTCAGCGTTGCACTTCACGTCTCCTGATGCGCACGCTGGCTGCGTGTTTACAATCAGCGCCTGTTCCACTCCGGGCGTCATCAGTGTCTGCGACACAGCAAATTGTTCGTTCAACCAGGGCTGATATCCAATGAGCGAAAGATGATGAATATCAGCATCTGTCGCCCCAAACGTGGCTTGATTCAAGAATCGAGCCGCATCTTGCGGAGAAACGATCGCGACAGGGGGTGTCCCATTCACGGTTCCAATCAGGTCCGCTGAAGTCGCCGGACCGGGCCCCGGATTCAACACTTGCAGATCCAGGTTCCCCGGCTCTGTGGGGCTCACGCTCGCAGTCAACTGCGTTCCGCCATTAAACGTTGTGGGAACCACCGCGCCGTTCATCAACACCTGCGCGCCGTTGATAAAGTCCGATCCCGTTAGCACAATCGTCGTTGCTGGAGGCCCGGGATTCATGCTCAGAGGCGTGGCCGACGTCAGCACCGGAATCGGATTCAACACCGAGACATTCTGGCTGATCGAAACGGTCGGGTTGTCCACGCTCGTCGCCGTAATCGTCACCACGTTATTCGGCGTCGGAACCACCGCCGGCGCTTGGAACGTGATGCTGCCGTCTGAATTCGACATCGCCGTTCCCACAGTCGAATTTCCGCCGCCAATACCATTCACCGTCAGCGTCACACCCTTATTGATCGTCCCCGTCACTTCGAGGTCGAGGTTCAACGTATTTCGCACGCGCACATCGCTGCCGTTATAGGCATGAAACATCAGCTTCACCTGCCCGGGCGCAACCTGCACCTGCAGCGTCTTTGAATTTGCAGAACCCGGATCTGGATTGCTCACCAGCAGCGGAAACGTCCCCGGATTTGCCGCGGGAATAATTGCCTCCAGATGCGTGCTCGAAACATACGTCGTATCCACGGCTTTCCCGTTCCACATCACCTTCGCGCCGTAAACGAACTTGGAGCCCTTCACTGCAATCTGCGTGTCGCCTTCCGGGAATCCCGAAGGCGTAAGAGTGTCCACCACTGGAATCGGATTCCAGATGGCCACCGGCACCGTCCCTTTTGGATAGTCCGGATGCATCACGGATGCGCTCGTAATGGTCACGGAATTCGGAATCGGCACAATCGCGGGAGCCGTATACATTCCCGTGCTGCTGATCGTGCCAACCTCGGAGTCGCCACCCAGCACGCCGTTTACATAAAACGAAAGTTTCGATCCATCAAACTGCGTGTGAGTCGCCAGCTGCGTCGTTTCGGTCACCCGCAGCGTGTTCACTGGTGCTGAGATCGCAGTGAAGCTGCTCGGATCGCCGACCGTGACGCTCGAGCAGCCATTCATCAGCCATACGGAATTCGCGCTCAGTCCGATGGCCAGCAGCGTTTTTAAGACAAAGATTCGTTCAGGGCGTGCCTGCAAGGAGTCTCCTCGTGCGGGGAAGACAAGAGATCACTGCGCTCTACATAGTCAGCTGTTTATTTGTATGATCTTGCGCGAGAATACCGGCCATGCGCCCACCGGCAAACACCTTTTTCGATTTGGTCGGTTACCCCTGAGGTACAAAGGTCCAGAGACCGAACTGCCCGATCAGGTCGGGCTCAGCTGCGATGTTTTCAGTAGGCGAGGGCCAAAAACCCCGAGGTAAGCCTGAACTGCACCACCGACGGATCGAACCGCGCATCAAAAAAGACGCACGCCAAAGCGGCACGACGCAAGACGCGACACCGCCTCGCATCAACCAGGACCATGAAAATGAAATGACGAAATGTCAGGCTATCGCCGTGTTCGAGTCCCGCTTATCGTCGGCCTCAGTTGCTGCCTGCTCTTGGGAGTCCACAAGGTGGATGACCGACTCTGCCCGCGCTTTACCCGTCTCGAGCTCGATGATTCGATTGAGCAGGTTACATTTCAAATCGACAAAGGCAGCTCCCTGCGTGTCGATCGTTGGATCGTCTTCGAGTTGCTGAATTGTCTTGCGTAAAACGTCTGCTGTTTTTCTGAAAGGCGTCTGGCGACCCATTACATCTCCGGAACTAAAATTCTGGCTCGCGTCATCTCCTAAGATGCCTGCGAAGGTTTCCTGAGTGGCCCGAAGTTGCTCAAAACCGTGATTTTCGTAATGTGTGTCCTCGGTCCAGGGACTCCCCTGAATCCCGTCAAACCGCTGTCTCGCGAGCACTTATCGAGAAACGTATACATCATGGTTCGCTAATCGCATCTCCCCATTTTGTGATCCAGTTCCCAGATCGCCACTAAATCGCTGTATTTTTGGTGAAAACTCACCTTTTATGCGGCTGGGGACACCCACTTATCGTCTAATTGATCAAGGATGAGCACAGTTTCCGCTATTCGCGCGATCTTCAGCCCGGGTGTCCTCTCTCCCTCAGACGAGCAGGTCCGTCAGGAGAATCTCGCTGTTGCAGAAGGACTTAAGCGCAAAGATCCGGCGCTGCTTGATCAGCTCATCGTCCGCTATCAGCACCGTCTCCTCCGCTATCTTCTCTTTCTCACAAGCAATCGCGAACAGGCCGAAGACCTTTTTCAGGAAGTCTGGATGCGGGTTCTCACCCGCGGCTCCCAGTTCAATGGAAAGTCGCGCTTCGAAACCTGGCTCTTCACCATCGCACGCAACCTCGTCATCGACCAGCGCCGCAAGCGCACGATGTCCAGCCTAGACGAGCTCTTCGAGGCCGGTGGCGACGATGACCGCCCCCTGGTCTTTGAAGTCCCAGACCACGAGCCAGACCCCTTCGACCGCCTGTCCAATGTCGAAGACCGCGAACAGATCGCAACCGCTCTCCTCCAGCTCGACACGCTTTATCGCGAAGTACTTGTCCTCAGGTTTCACGAGGATCTTTCTCTGGAGGAAATTTCCAAGGTAACCCAGGCCCCTCTCTCGACTGTAAAATCCCGCCTCTATCGCGGTATGGCCTCCATCAAGCCTCGCCTCGAACGTGCTCAAAACCGCCGACCGGAGGCCGTGTGAGCTCTTCCGGATCGGCTGTGGGCAATCACAAGCCCTCGCAAAGCGATCTGATCGAAGCTGTGTCGGGACTGCAGGCTGATCGCGAGCGGACCACCGCGGAAAAGACCCGCCGTGTAGTCATGGCTTCTGCCGGCGTCATGCAGGATCAGCATGCCGGACGAAAGAAGATTCGCGCATGGGCCATCGCTGCAACCCTCGTCGTGTTCTTCATCGTTGCGCCTCCCATTTGGTGGCTCGCTGAAAACCTCATCGAAGAACAGCACCTCACCAGCACATTCGGCGAAATCGCCATCTGGGGTTTCTTCTCCATCACAGCCCTCCTCGGCTCCGCATTACTTGCGGGTTGGCTGCGCCGTAAGGCCTAAGCCTTTTCCGGTCTATACTGGGGCCAATTCCACGCCGATGGGCGCAACTTCAACGACCGCACATCCGTCCATTCAACAGCATCAGTTGCTCTGATAGCCGCCAGGCCCCCTACCGAATGAGGGCATTTTAGCTATGCGCGATCCCGAGTTGATCAACCCGAACGAAGACACCCGGCTGGTCCCCATATGGTCCATCGCCGTCGCTGCTGCCGTGTTCGTGCTTGTCGAGTACTACTTCTGGATCGTCTTCCCCAAGTCGCAGCACCACACGGTGCCCCTCGGCCTTCGAACCTACTTCAACATCACGTGGGGACTTCTCGCCTCGCTCTACATCCTCATGGTCGGCTACATCAGCAAGGATGCGCCGCGTCGCACCATGAGCTCCCGCTTCTGGATGCTGATCTGCTTCGTCATGCCCGGCGGAATCGGTGCCGTCCTTTACTTCCTTCTGCGCGCTCCTCTCGTCTCCGCTTGCCCTGCTTGCGGTACGCATGTGCAAAGTGACTTCCACTTCTGCCCGCAGTGCAACTACCAGCTCACCGCAAGCTGCGGCAACTGCTTCCGGACCGTCCGCCCCACCGACCAGTTCTGCACCCGTTGCGGCCATGAGTTGGAACACGACCACATGCCAGCCCGACTCAGGGTTCACGCCGGCCGCGACTAACGTTCAAGACCCCTCCAGTCGCCGTTCACAGTCCATCCTTCGCCGCTCAGCTTTCCCGTAATTGACCCTTACACCTCAGCTACCTACAATCAAGCTTCGGCTTGCCGGCGATGACTATATCCGCTCTCATCATTGACGACGAACAGCTTGCGCGCGACGAACTGGCCTATCTGCTGCAGGCCGCACCCGACGTTGATGTTGTCGCCCAGGGCGCAAATGGAATCGAAGCCGTAGAACTCATCGAGGAATACCACCCCGACATCGTCTTCCTCGACGTGCAAATGCCCGGCCTCGATGGATTCGGCGTCATCCAGCGCGTCATTGACCGCCACCGCAAGCTTCAGGACAACGAAACCTGGCAGCTGCCCCAGTTCGTCTTCGCAACAGCCTACGACCAGTACGCTGTTCGCGCCTTCGACGTCAACGCCGTCGATTACCTCCTGAAGCCCTTCGACCGCAACCGCGTCGAAAAGGCCCTTGAACGCGCGCGCACACGCCTTACCAGCGGTACCACCGGCGCTAACGGCGAATCGCCCATCGAGTCGCAACTCGACGCTCTTCTTCATCTGCTCAAGAACAATTCCCAGGGAACAGCCCGCGCTTCTCAACCCGTCAAGCTCATCGTCCAGGCGGGCAGCCGTCTTCTCCTCGTTGATCAGGCCGAAATTTGCTTCGCCGAAATCAGTGAAGGCGTGATCCGGGTCGTCACCAGCCAGTTCGAAGGCCAGTCAAAGTGCCGCACCATCGAAGAGCTCCTCGATCAGCTCGACGCCGCCGTCTTCTGGCGTGCCCACCGCAGCTTCGTTGTCAATATCAACCAGATCCGCGAAGTCGTCCCCTGGTTCAAATCAACCTATCAACTCCGCATGAACGACAAAAAGCAGACAGAGATCCCCGTAAGCCGCGCTCAGACCAAGCGCCTCCGCGAGCTTTTCAATCTGTGATGGAGTGCAGCAATAGCTCCGCTGCCTGCATGGTGCGCTCTCACAACTCGCAGCTAAAACCTGAGAGCTAAAGGCTAATAGCTGTTCTCTCAATCGTAGCGTTCAAAAATGATCTGCTTCCGGTGCCACCCATAACTCGACAACTTCTCGCGCACGCCGGCCACCATGTTATTCAGCCCGCAGATATACGAGTAGATATCGAACTTCAACTCCGAGGGAAGAATGTTCGGGTCCGGCGGCGCCACCGGCAATGTTATCCCCAGCTTCGCTGCCCGCTCCTCCACGATCCGCGCCACATGATCCTGCACATACCCGCGCAGTCCCTTCCAGCTCTCGTCCGCGCGGCTCAAGGTCGGCAGATAATGAAAGTTCGGTTTCCGCGCGGCCAGGGCCTCGAACTCTTCGCGATAGTACAGCTCGCTCTCGTAGCGAGTGCCATACACCATCCAGATATCTTTGCCCTCGCTCCGGTCCACCCCTGCATCCGGCCCTGTCTCCGGAAACAGCCACTGCGCGTACCCGCGCATCGGAGCTATACCGGTCCCGGTCGAAATGAAAATTGAATCCGTGACAGGCTGCTTCAGCACGAAATGTCCATGCGGACCGTGCACCTTGATCGACCCGCCCGGAGGCAGATCAGTCAGGTCCGCAAGGTGATTCGAGAAGAATCCTTCCGGCACGCGATTCACGCACAGCTCGAACCGATTTTCATTCGCCGCCGACGCAATGGAATACGCGCGTGTTTGCTGCTTCCCATTCGCGTCCGGCGCAACCGCAGAGATGAACTGGCCGGAGATGAATGGAAAACTATCCAGGTCTTCAAGAACGAAATCGAAGTGATAACACTGGGCCGATTCAGAGATGCACGCCTTTTTCAGCAGGCGTGCCGTATGCAGTTCACGCGCCAAGGTCAAGTCTCGCTTGCAAAAGAAAGTAGGGCATCAAGAGCACCACTCAAAAGTATATCGTCCTGCTCGCAACCTCATCGTCAGCCCTTGCGGCCAGCTGAAAACTGATTCGACCCCACAAACTGCAATGCAAAACAAGATGGCCGAAAAGTGCCGTGCTCAAAGCAGGACCTCACGATAGGGGAAACCTCGCCAACCAGAGTTTGCGGAAGTCTGCGCAATCTTGTAACAAGGACGCGGCTTTAGCCGGGCCGTCACCAAAACACTAAAAAGGAAGCTCGGGCTTCAGCTCTTGGGTCAAGGTGTCCCTTGCTCAGCCCCGCACCCATCCTTGATGCGTTCGTGCCCGAGCTACCTAAGCCAGCGCATGCCAGCAGAGCTGCACTCCCATCGCCAGCAGCCAGAGCGAGAGTGCCAGCCGCATCGCGCGCACCGGAATTCTCGAGGCCAACCCGGTCCCTACCAGCCCGCCAAGCACTCCGCCTACGATCAGGTTGATCAGCAGACTCGCGTTCAACCCCGCGCTGTGCAGGTGAAGCGTGCCGCCTACGATCGACAGGCACAACCCGAACGCCAGGTCCGTCCCCACGACGCGCCGTACATCCAGAGGAGTCAGCCCCAGCAGGGCCAGCGAACCCAGTGCTCCCGCTCCCGACGAAGAAAACCCCACTTCAGCGCCGATCGGCAACATCACCACTGCCAGCCACCGAGGTGAATCCGTCCGTCGGGTAAGTTCGCCCGCCGGCTTGAAATGCCTGAAAATGTGCCATCCTGACGACACCACGATCATCAACCCCAGTGACAGGTACAACCAGAAGTTGTTTGCCTCGTTGTGCGCGACACGCTGAAAAATGAAAGATCCCAGTGCAACTCCAGGAATCCCTGTCGCCAGAATCAGACCCAATGTCTTCCACTCGACCTGCCTCTTCCATATCTGCACCGGCACCACCACGAACTTCACTGCTGCCGAATAGATCAGCGCCGTCCCCACCGCCTCCGCCACCGGCACACGCAAAAACAGGATGAGCAACGGCGCGATCAGCGACCCGGCACCTACGCCGGTGATCGCGATCAGCACAGCAATTGCAAATCCAAGGATGAGTTCCATCGACTTCTCCGCTTACTTAGCTTGCAGGTGAATGCCGCACTCTACCTTGCGCCCCGACCAGCGGCCCGACCGCGCATCTTCTGGATCAAAGGGCAAGCTCGTGCACGGAGCGCATCCTATCGATGTATAGCCCTTCTCATACAGCGGCAGCAGCGGAATCCCGTTCTGCTCCGCATACCGCCACACATCCCGGTTCGTCCATTCCGCCAGCGGACTCAACTTTGCCAGAATGTGCCCCGTCGGCAGCGTGAAGAACTCGCGCGTCTGCAGATTCGCTCGCGTCTTCGATTGCTCCCGTCTCAGCCCGGTCACCCAGGTTGTGTAGGAACCAAGCGCTCGAAATAGGGGCTCCACCTTGCGCAACCCGCAGCACCTGTCCGGAGCGGTCTGATTCAGAATCCCGAACTTCGACTCCTGTTCCGCAACCGTGATCTCCGGCTCTACATTCACAAGATTCAAACCCCACTCCGCCGCAATCCGGTCTCGATACGCCAGCGTCTCGGGAAAGTGGTATCCGGTCTCCAGAAACAACACTGGAATCCGCGGCTTGATTTGTCGCACGAGGTGAAGCACGACAACATCCTCCGCCTGAAAGCTGCTCGTCACACAAGCACGCCGAGCGTCCTCTACCTGTGCCTGAAGAAAACTGAAAGCCGCCTGTGCAAGTTCGTTATATGCCGAGACCGTTGTCATTGTCGTCCTCTCCTGTTGCTAATGAAGCAAGCCGTTCGATTTCTGCCAGAAATTCCTCTGGTCGGGCAGCCTCGATCTCCCCGGTAATCTCAAAAGACCTGCCACTCAGCGAATCCGCTCGTACAAACGCAATAGGGGCCAGTTCATCCGACTCGCTGAGAACAAAGGCTCCAAGACGGGCCAGATTCAACAGCTGAGCCGCTCCCGCATAGCGCGTGCGCAGCACAACCGCTCCCGCTGCCAGCAGCGCCTGCTCCAACTGGCCGGCGAGGAATGGCCTGTCGCCCAGCCTCAGCAACCCGCTGATTGCACGACGATGCCCCTCGGATCCTTCCTGGATCACCCGGATCATTCCGGCGCCCGCTGTGCCGTTATCCGCCGAATCGATCAGGATGAAGCTTCCCGTCGCCCTGCTTAGCCGATACAGATCAGCCAATAGCGGTCGGCTTGTCTCGATCAATACCTGCCCGATATCGTTCAACCCCAATTGCGCCGCGGAATTCTCAGCCAGGTGTTCTACGTCAATCCGCGACCGCAGCTCCACCACCGTCGCCTTGACCGTCTGGCTCGCGTGCTTCAGCAGATAGGTGGTTCCCACACGAAGCGGCTTCGCATGCATCCATACAACTGTGGCTTCAAACCGCGTCGTCTTGACAGGAGACGCTTCTACCGCGGCAATCATGTCCCCGCGGCTCAAATCGATCTCGTCTTCGAGCGAAACCACCACAGATTGTGGCGCATGAGCTCGTGCCAGTTCGCCTTCCCACGTCGTGATCGCTTTTACCCGTGTACGGCGTCCGCTTGGCAGCGCCACAACCTCATCGCCCGGATGAACCGCACCCGCCGTGATCTGCCCCGCGAATCCGCGAAAGTCCTGATGCGGCCGGACGACGCGCTGAATCGGCAACCGGAAGGTTGCCTGTGTTCTCTCGATTGCCAGTGGCAGCGTCTCCAGCAGTTCCAGAATGCTCGGACCGTCATAGAACGGCATCCGCGTGCTGCGATGCACCACGTTATCGCCGTCCAGCGCGCTCACCGGAACCGGGATTAGCCGGGGAATCTCCAGCTGCTTCGCCAGCGCCTGCAGGCTGTCGCTATGCTGCCTGAAGACCTCTGGCGAAAAATCCACCAGGTCCATCTTGTTGATCGCGGCAATCACTGTCGGAATTCCAAGCAGAGACGCAATGCACGCATGCCGCCGTGTCTGGTTCAGAATTCCCTTCCGCGCATCCACCAGCACAATCGCCACATCCGCCGTCGACGCGCCTGTCGCCATGTTTCGCGTGTACTGCTCGTGCCCTGGCGTGTCCGCAATGATGAACTTCCGCTTCGGCGTGGAGAAATACCGGTACGCCACATCGATCGTGATGCCCTGCTCCCGCTCTGCTCTCAGCCCATCCGTAAGCTGCGCAAAGTCGATCGCTGCGTTTCGCGTCACCGACTTGATATGGTCGTCATACACGTTGTGCGAGTCATAGAGCAGCCGCCCGATCAGCGTCGACTTCCCGTCATCCACGCTGCCCGCAGTCGAAAATCGCAGCAGATCCTTGGCAAGCTCAGCCTTGAGCCGCTCCTCGATCGGCTTCGCTGCCTCTTCCGCTCCCGCGCTCTCGGCAGTTTGCCCGCCGACCGCCACTTCGATCTCTTTCTCTTCAGCAGAAATCATCAGAAGTAGCCCTCGCGCTTCTTCAACTCCATCGACCCATCCTGATCGTGATCGATAATCCGGTTGGCCCGTTCCGAGTTCCGTACTGCCATCAGCTCCTCGATAATCTTCGGAACCGTGTCGGCCTCCGATCGAATCGCCCCCGTGCAGGGGCTGCATCCCAGTGACCGCAGCCGGCAATTCACCCACTGCTCTTCCCCCGGCAGTCCCTGAATGAACGGCTGCTCCAGCGGAATCAGCGAATCAGCCCGCACCAGCATCTTCCGCGGCTTCGCGAAGTAGAGCGGCACAATCGGAATCTTCTCCAGGTGGATGTAGTGCCATATATCCAGCTCCGTCCAGTTCGACAGCGGAAACACCCGGATGCTCTCGCCCGGCCCAATCTTTCCGTTGAACAGCGACCACAGCTCCGGCCTCTGATTTTTCGGATCCCACTGCCCGGCTCCGTCGCGAAATGAAAAAATCCTCTCCTTCGCTCGCGACTTCTCTTCATCTCGCCGCGCACCGCCGAACGCCGCGTCAAATCCACCCGCCCGCAGTCCATCCAGCAGTGCCTGGGTCTTCAGCAGCCCGCAGCAGCGCTGCGTTCCCAGCCGTATCGGGTTCGCCCCATCAGCCAGCGCTTCTTCATTCCGCCACACAATCAGCTTCAGTCCCAGCTCCGCCGTATATCGATCGCGAAACTCAAGCATTTCGCGGAACTTGTATCCCGTATCCACATGCAGCAGCGGAAACGGAATCGGTCCTGGATGAAATGCCTTCTGAGCCAGCCGCAGCATCACCGATGAGTCTTTCCCGATCGAGTACAGCATCACCGGGTTCTGAAACTCCGACGCCACTTCGCGGAAGATATGAATGCTCTCCGCCTCAAGAATCTGAATATGATTGAGCCGATCGCGCGAGAGTTCTAGATCACCGGCCCGGGGATGGTGCCCGTCGCTGGTTGAATTTCGTTCTGTGACTGCAGTTGCTGTCATGATTCTCCGGGTGTTTTGAGGGCAATAAAAAACCCGCGGCGGCAGAGAAACTGCTGCGCGGGGTATGGGAGTTCCGGTAAGTCTAGTGGCGGCTTATCCCATAGTCCGGCGCGGCGCACAACAACATGCGCAACA
>Ga0157374_10001998_pt1 | contig 17128 bp, 17 predicted proteins | sample M25metaG_FD_115308 | JGI IMG/M metagenome (GOLD analysis project Ga0157374, IMG submission 115308) | Miscanthus rhizosphere microbial communities from Kellogg Biological Station, Michigan, USA - M2-5 metaG | ecosystem: Host-associated > Plants > Roots > Rhizosphere > Soil | place: USA: Michigan...
CGACGGGGAGAATTGCGGGCAAGGGAGGAGCAGCCGAACGGCTCGGGTTGAAGCGTACGACATTGCAAAACAAGATTCGCCGGCTCGGCATCACGAAAGTTCAATATCAGAACTAGCCAATCTCGATCTTTTGTATTTATTCAAGGGGATGAAAAGGAGTTCAATATGTCGTTTGAGGCAGTGTGGGGATTCGATCCCGATAAGGTGATTCCAGCCGAGGGTTTGCCACCGTCCGAGATGGAAACGGACAAATTCAGCTATAGCGCAGAGGAGGAGCGAGCTGCGCACCTACCGTCTGATCTGCACGCGCAGATTTATGAGCTCCGCCGAATGTTTCGATTGTGATGCAGTTGGTCGAAAGTTTCCTCACGTAGCCCACCGATGTACTCCCCTGGGCGGACATTTCGATAGGTGGCCGCCCCTCCTCATCCCAAGCCCGAAGCAGATCCAGACTCTAGGTCAGATTTCAAAACCAAATGACTCAGGGTGCAACCATGCACCAGGAGCACCAAATCGAACGTTTTGACACCCTTCAGACAATGGGGTAGAACTCATGACGCAAAAGAAGGATCAGAAACTGAGTGATGGCAGAAATCACTGGTATTGCCTGATTTTCGGGGCCTCCCAGTGATTCGCAAGATTGCTGGAGGTTCACCGACGATGATACGGAAGGTGCCCTGATCGCCGCCCAACGAAGCCTCTCCCCGACTGGAACCGAAGCGCGAGGAGATTGGTGGGTATCCTTATTATTATTATGGGTTTTATTATGGGTTCGCGCTGCTTGAGTTGCTGCAAAGATTCTTGCGACGCTTGAACTCTACGCCCATGTCTGAGGACAAACTCGAAGCGGCTGGATAGTATGGTCCTTCGTAGCTACGATGTACCAACTCGGCTTTGATCTCCAAGCAGTACCTTCCACCTTTTGTTTGAACAAATCTGCTACAGGTGCGGCATCAGTGGCCCAGACCATCTTCTGCTCTTCCTCGGGGAGATCACCTGCAAAGGACGAGACGCCGTCACTTTTCAGCCAAACGCGTCCGTCGGCAACCTCGATCACTGAGATCGCAACAAAACATCGGAAAACATCGGACATTTGGGGTGTCGAAGGATCACGCACGAAGAGCGTTTTGAAAGTGAATCGTCAAATCAAAGGACGCACCCAACGATTGCAACAACTAGTAACTACCGACGAAAGTACCTCCCTCGAATCCAAGAGCCCAGGCTATTATTCTGAAATGTGACTGAAGAGCTAGGCACACACCCCAAGACCCCGCTTCGCAAGGGTGTTCTCCGATCCTTTGTTCGATGGCTTGTCATCGGTGTGGTACTTGTTTGGTCGCACGCGCTGATCCTTCTGGCCGCCCGGTGGATCGAATCAAGTGGCTCAGTGCCCTTGTTACTGTTGTTATCTTTCGAACCCATCGGACTCGAGTAACCTCACATCAGGCTACGTGGCCTGAGGTGACCTTGGTAACCACGCAAATGAGTTGGGCCGGTGGGGATTTCTCTCTCGCCCGCGATACCGCCGTCATTGTACGAAGCGAAGCTAGCCGACAACTGTTTGCGACGGTCCGGCGAGCGGCCGCCACCAATGCGGCGGTACTGATCGAAGGCGAGACCGGTACCGGAAAGGAATTGGTCGCCCGTGCAATCCATGAATTCTCATTGCGGAAAGATAAGGCCTGGGTGGACGTGAACTGTAGTGCATTACCCGAGCACCTATTAGAAAGCGAGCTGTTCGGACATGAAAAAGGTGCATTCACGGGTGCCGATTGCTCCAAGCCAGGAATGTTCGAGCTCGCCAATGAAGGCACGCTCTTCTTAGACGAAATTGGTGAGCTTGATCCACGAATTCAGGCAAAACTCCTCCGAGTATTGGATGGCGCTCCTTTTTACCGCTTGGGCGGGACCCGGAAAATCACTGTGGACGTGCGTATTGTTGCCGCTACCAATCGCGACCTCGAGGCAGCGGTCCGCAGAGCAACCTTTCGAAAGGATCTCTTTTTTAGACTCGGGCAAATACAGCTTCGTCTACTGCCGCTTCGTGAGCGTCCAGAAGACATCATTGCTATCTCCGAAAAGCTACTTCAAGAATACCGGCCCGGAGCACACTTCGGGCCAGAAGTTCTGGAGGCGCTGTGCGGCTATAGCTGGCCGGGCAACGTGCGTGAACTCAAGAACACAATTATGTCCGTGGCTGCTTTGACCGACTCCGGAATGGAAATAGGATTAGCCGAATTGCCAGATCAGATTACTGCAGCTGAGCCAAAATCAACGCCTCCCGATAGCGCAATTGTTCCGCTCGGCGATTTGGATTCGATGGAAAGGGTGATGATTGAGCATGCGTTATTGGCGTGTGATGGGGAACGGGCTCAAGCGGCGAATCGCCTCGGGATCTCACAACGTACTTTGGCACGAAAGCTAAAGTTATACCGACTGGAAGAAATCTGTCAGACCGCAAGCCTTCGGAGCACTGGAACACAACGCCAACGCTATTTTCGTGCAGCGCTGGATCGAGTCCTCACTCTACGGTCCACCAATGGCGAGGAAACCATTGTACGCAGTGTAAATATAAGCCTAAGCGGCATAGGACTGCATGAAGTACCGGAGTCGTTCCCATGCGGAGGCATAATCGAGTTGCGGTTTTGCTTGGACGAAGGAAGTGCGCCCATTGAAGCCAAAGGGAAAATGACCTGGAGTGACGGTCAGGGGCATACGGGCATTCGCTTCGTCAGCATGTCTCGCGATGCACAGCGGCGTGTGAAAGAGTGGTTGGAAGCCAGACTTCCGGAGTAGTCCAAATCGGCGATTCCCCACCTTGGATCGAGGAACGTTCAGCGGCACCAAGGTTCTTCTCGAGCCGCTCCCTAAAATGTCTGCCCCGTTAAACTTTCACCCGCCCCAAAGCACACTAGCGGCGGCTGACGCGGTGGACGCTACTAGCATCAGTATGGGGCCAACAAGCCATCGGAGCGCCCTCGAATCAGTACAGGACGCAACTATAGCCAATCGGATCATCTGCATAGACCTACTATGTAGTGTAATCACAGTGTGCTCCTCAGTTCTCACCGTTGACCATCGTACTTAGCGCTTGTGTTGCGTCACTGGATGAACCCCATAGCGCAGAGGAACCCCACAGTGCACTAAATCCCTGGGTGCCGCTACTTCCCCATAAAGCGGACGAACCCCACAAAGCTGAACTACCCCACATCGCCGAACTGCCCCAAAGGGCAGACTCTCCAGCGGTGAACTGATTGCTGCCCCACACTGCTGAGGCACCCCACATTGCCGAACTGCCCCAAAGGGCTGAGTTGCTGCTGACAATGTACACGTTTCCTGAAGTAGCATCGAAATATGCTGTCGGCGAAATGGCAACACCTGACGTGACCGGCGCTAGATCAGTACTGGAGAGCGCAGATTGAACGTCGAGATAACCAGCCCCGACCGTGAAAACGTCTGGCTGAATAACGAATGTTTGGCCAGAGTCCACCACCGTGGACGAGATCGGCCAATTTTTCCAGGCGCTCTTCATCAGCCGCGCCTTCACTTGATCAGGCGTCATCCCGGCGTTTTTCTGAAGGAGCATCGCCGCGGCCCCACTTACCATCGGCGCCGCCATGCTTGTACCACTCAAGATGTAATACTTATCCGAAAGCGCCAAATCGGTTGCCGTGGTGTAGTAGCTTTTGTAGGGTCGATTTCCCGGGTTGGCTTTGATCAGTGTTCCCGACGATTGTTGAAGAGAAACGATTCGATTGCCGGGAGCGACGAGATCAGGTTTGACGATGTGATCAATTGCTGTTGGACCTTTAGAACTATAGCTCGCCATCACGTCATCACCGCGATCGGGCGTGTTCTTTGTATTCGTCGCGCCGACGGTGATCACGTATGGATCGTTCCCTGGAGCAGTGATCGTCCCGTATCCATTCGTGCCAGCCGAATTGTCGCGACCGTAATTCCCGGCGGAAACAATCACGACGATTCCTGCATTCCAAGCTCTTTCAACGGCTTGGCAGAGAGGGTCCTGCGTATAGCTTTCATACACTGGTCTGCCCAGTGAAAGATTCATTACACGGATGTTATAGGTAGCTTTCAGTTGGATTGCTTTGTCGATGGCAGTGATTACGCTCGCATCAGTCCCCGTTCCATTTTTATCGAGCGCATGAAAATTGATGATTTTGGCATTGGGCGCCATCCCGCGAATCACAACGTCGCAGCCCGAACATGTACTATTCTTGCCATTGCCCCCAATTATGCCGGCAACGTGCGTACCATGGCCGTAGCCATCGTCCGTGCCGCCACCGAGCGAGTCGTAGTTGTAGACGATTCGATTATGGCCCTGCGCATCCTTCAAATCCTCTGTACCGTGCACTCCACTATCGATAACGGCAACTCCGATACCGGTGCCGTCCAGGCCAAGGCTCCACGCATAGGGCGCAACTACCGCTTCCGTGGCGTTATTCAGATGGTTCTTAACTATGCGGTTCGGAGAAATGAAGGCCACCTCTGGATCGTTGGCAAGTTTAACCAGCTCGCTGGCTTTCAGTGACACGTGAAGGGACTTAATGAGCGACAGATCCGTTTTTACCACGCCGCCACGGCTCGCCACCTTCGCTCTATGAGTCGCCCCGGGCACATGCTTGAACTGCACAATTACGTCGATAGTGCCAGGGGTACTGGTGCTCGTGTCTGGGGAGATCTTCGGATTTTTCGCATTGGCTACGAGAGCCAAAGTAAAAACGAAAGTAATCAGTAGCAACTTGCGCATCGCTATCCTCCAAGACGGCATGTACTCGGGTAATTGCAAGGTAGGTTCCAAAAGGTTTCTGGGCTCTAAGTACTTGCAAATCAGATCCGTCACAATGAGCGTGTGTAGTGGGGTGGGTGACAAGTTGTCTCAATTTCAACGATCAGGACAGTTTGTCTCTTCGATACGACCTCGATCGATCGACTTCTGATCACTTGTTGCTACGTTCAAAGAACATCAGCCGCAGCTTCAAATAGCTTGCACGAAAGTAATCAATGGACTTTCGATTAGGCTGGCGATGCGGGTGGGGCAAAAGGACAATACCAACGATGCATCTCTGCCCCAAAGCCAGGGCCTTCATTGCCGTCATGACCGTCCTCGCGGCGGGTTGCTTCGCGTTGGCCGCCGCACACTGGCAGTCAAACGATTCACTGCACTTCCTGTGCTATGTCGCAGTGGCCACGATGGCTTCCGCCCTCAAGATCACATTGCCAGGCATTGACGGCACGATGTCCGTGAACTTTTTGTTTGTGCTTCTGGCTGTGATGGAAATGTCGCTGGGGGAAACGCTCGTACTCGGCAGTATCGCGGTGCTCGTGCAATGTTTCTGGAGACCCACTAAGCGCCCACAGCTGGCCCACATTATCTTCAATATTTCACAGCTGACCGTTGCTGCTGCTGCGGCTTATGGCGTTTACCACATTATTAGTGTAGATGGGAGTTTGCGCCAACGGCAGCCGCTTGCGCTGATTGCTGCGGCAATTACCTATTTCCTATTCAACACCATTGCTATGTCGCTGGTTATTTCCCTTACTGAACGCAAGCGCGTACAGAATGTTTGGCAGGAATGTTACTTCTGGTCATTCCCGTACTACCTAGTGGGAGGAGGTATTGCCGAAGTTGTAGGCGTACTAGACAGGACAATTGGCTGGCAGGCAGCTCTACTGGTGATGCCGCCAGTTTACATCATCTATCGCTCTTACAAGTTGTACCTTGGAAAATTAGAGACCGAGAAAAAACACGTGGAGCAAATGGCTGCGCTCCACTTGCGTACCATCGAAGCGTTGGCGCTCGCGATTGAGGCGAAAGACTACATAACCCACCACCACCTCCAGCGGGTGCGAGTTTACGCCAGTGAAGTGGCGAACGATCTTGGAGCGAGTGAGGAACAGAAGGAAGCCTTGCGCGCTGCCGCTCTCCTGCATGACATTGGTAAGCTCGCTGTTCCTGAGCACATCATCTCGAAGCCCGGCAAATTGACGGAGGAGGAATTCGAGAAGATGAAGATCCATCCGATTATCGGAGCCGAAATCCTGGAACAAGTGGAGTTTCCCTATCCTGTCGTTCCGATCGTGCGTTCTCATCATGAAAAGTGGGACGGCAGCGGCTATCCCGATGGACTAAAGGGGGAAGAAATCCCGATCGGCGCACGCATATTGTCCGCCGTGGACTGCCTCGATGCCTTGGCCTCCGACCGGCAATATCGACTCGCGCTGCCGTTGGAGGAAGCTATGGCGAGGGTTGCTGAGGAGGCCGGCAAGGCCTTCGATCCGAATGTTGTAGCCGTGCTGCAGCGCCGGTATGTCGAACTCGAAAAGATGGCGACTGAGCAGAGTCAAGAAAAAAAAGCCAGACTTTCAAAGAACATCAAAGTAAAACGGGGGGCTGCTCCAGCTGCTGGTTTTGCTAGTGGGGGGGCGGATAAGAGTTCCGGCGAGCAAAGCTTTGTTTCCAGCATCGCGGCAGCGAGGCAGGAAGGGCAAACAATCTTCGAGTTGACACATGAACTCGGCAAATCCTTAAACCTCAACGAAACACTCTCAATCCTGTCTACGAGACTCAAGAGAATGGTGCCGTATGATTGCATCGCCATACACCTTGTTCACGATGGGGCTTTGCTGCCCGAATTTGTGAACGGGGAAGATGCCCGCGTGTTTATCTCCGCCCGAGTCCCTCTGGGAGTGGGGCTTTCTGGTTGGGTAGCGCAAAATCGAAAAGTCGTTTTGAACGGCAATCCCGGCCTAGAGCCCGGCTCCGAGGGCACTGCGACAAGGGCAACTAGACTGCGTTCGGCCCTGGCGGTGCCGTTAGAGGGGTCTTCTGGGACGTTGGGCGTGCTTGCCCTTTACTCCACCATCTCTGATGCCTTTACCCCCGACCACCTTCGGATTTTGTTGGCCATCACCTCGAAGCTCGGAGTCGTGATCGAAAACACAATCAAGTACAGAGTGGCGGAGACCTCAGCGAGCAGCGATTCTCTTACGGGACTGCTGAATTCTAGGTCGCTCTTCATGCAGCTGGACAAAGAGTCAAGCCGGTGCCGCCGCGACGGGACAACACTGACGGTGTTTGTTTGCGATTTTGACCAGTTCAAAAAGTTTAATGATCGATTCGGTCACGTCGAGGGAAATCGATTATTGCAAGCCTTTGCCCAGGAACTGAAAAAGGCATGTCGCCAATATGACTGCATCGCACGAATGGGCGGCGATGAGTTTGTCATTGTGGCACCAGATCTTTCACCCCAAGCTTCTAACGAAATAATGGACCGAATCGCCGCCAGTGCGGTAAATGCCGGACGGCTTGTCTGCAAGGAAGACTCAGTATCGGTCAGTGTGGGTTGTGCTTTTTATCCGACCGATGGCCAAAACACTGAGGAATTGCTAACTGAGGCGGATCGGCGAATGTATCAGGTGAAGGAGGAACATCACAATAAGCTGAAACAGCAGCAGGAACACACTCAGGTCAGGGGAGCGCATGCCTAGACGCGGCAAGAATCTTGTGCGCAGTCTTTTGCTCCGCCTGGGAATTGTTGCGGTGGTCGTATTACTTTCCGGATTAATTTGTGCGACCCTGGTGCGATTCGCGCCGGGCTTCGGTGTTGATGAACGCGAGTTGGATCCCCGCCTTGCAAACGAGAGTGTACGAGCGCTGCGCTCGCTGCACGGGAATCAGAGGAATGTGGCAAGTTTTTACGCTGATTATGTGAAACGTTCGATGCATGGCGATCTCGGCGCTTCCCAGTTGTTCTCTCAACCCATCGCAGCTCTGGTCAAGCAACGTGCGCCGACGACAGCCTGCAACATTCTTTACGGCTTAGTCATGGCATGGGCGCTTGGGTTGGTACTCGCAGTGTGCGCCATCCTGCTCCAGAACCCGGTCGCCGACTGTTTTATCTCTTCGGGGGCTGGAACGCTCATTTCCATACCGGCAGGAATTGTTGCGCTGTCTGTAGTCATTCTCAAGGCACCGGCGTTTCTCGCAGTTGGAATCACGCTGCTTCCGATGCTGTATCGGTACAGCCGAAGTATTCTGCAGCGGGCCTGGGTGGCTCCATGGATGACGGCGGCGCGGGCAAAAGGGCTGGGCAGCGCACATCTTCTGTTTCGGCATGCATTGCCGGTGGCAGCTCCACAGTTGATCGCGTTGGGCGGAGTATCGATCAACATGGCATTCAGCGCCTCCCTCCCGGTTGAGGTTGTAGCTGATGCCCCCGGGATTGGGCAACTAGCTTGGCAAGCTGCACTGGGTCGCGACCTTCCGCTGCTCGTCACGTTGACTGCACTGATCACAACAACGACCCTGATGGCAAGTGCCATCGCCTCCGTCCTAAATGAGGCCAATCAGCCGGGTGAAGCATGAGATATGTCCGCATTATTGCCATGACTCTCCTAAGCGTAATCTTCGGCGCCGCTCTGCTTGCCCCGACCCTGGCCCCCTCGGATTACGCAATGCAGTTTCGCGAGGCTCCGAACTCACCTCCCTCTACTCGTTTTTTGCTGGGCACAGACGAACTTGGTCGCGATCGCCTCTCCCGCGTGCTCTTTGCATCCCGAGTTTCGCTCCTTCTCGCTCCCGCAGCCGCAGCAATTTCAACGCTGTTCGCAGGAGTAATCGGGACAGTTGTCGGCTACCTGGGGGGAATAGTGGAGAAGGTCATGATGGCAGCCGTCGACCTGTTCATGTCTCTCCCTTGGTTGTTCCTGTTGATTACGATTCGCGCAATGCTACCGTTGGATTTGGCTCCAGTGGTATCGGTGATCGTCACCTTCACATTACTAGGTTTCCTGGGTTGGGCCGCTTCAGCTCGTGTGGTATGCGCCGGGGCTCGAACGCTTCGCAGCTCTATGTTCATGCTGAACGCGCGCGGGCAGGGTTGCCGTTCCTGGCGACTGATCGCATTTCAGCTCCTTCCCAATTTGAGACTCGTCTTGTGGGCGCAATTCCTGATTTCCATTCCCGTATTCGTCCTGGCCGAAGCAAATTTGGGGATGTTAGGCCTCGGGGTCACAGAACCATTACCGTCGCTGGGCGGGTTGATGCGCGAGCTTGAAAATCTTCCTACTGTTCCCCTTCAGCCGTGGCGCCTGGTGCCCATAGCAGTGTTGGCCGCCTGTGTCAGTGCATTCCAAATCATCGTAAGTGGGTATGAGGTCGAAGTATGAGACTTAGGTCTTTGCAGCTAATTGCATTCTGTGTACTCATGGTAGTCCCGTGCTTCGGGCAGGGCGAACTGCATTTCTGCCTGCACGCCGATCCCAAAACACTCAATCCCTTGACGGTGGATGATGACGCTTCGGAAACCGTCCGGTATCTCACTGGCGGGGTACTGGTCCGGCTGAATCGGAAGAGTCAGCAACTTGAACCTGAACTGGCGACGGCTTGGAAGCTATCAAAGGACAATCGAACGGTGACATTTACGCTCCGTCCGGGCGTGAAGTTTTCCGATGGCACTCCGTTCACTTCCGATGATGTCGCATTCACGATGAACTCATTGATGGATCCGAACCTGCATTCCCCTGTGGGCGACGCCTTTCGCTCGGCACCTGGACCCATCGCCATCAAGGCCGTTAGAAACGGTACGATCTCAATTACATTTCCGGCTCCGGTAAGCGGGCTTGACAAACTGTTTGATCAGGTCGCAATGATGTCTGCGCATTCCACTCTCAAGGAGCGCGCCGTGCTTGGTCCCTTTGTATTGACCGATTACAAGCCGGGCTCCTATCTCGAGTTGAGACGGAATGCAAACTACTGGAAAAGAGATTCAACCGGAAGGCAGCTGCCTTATTTAGAAAAGATTTATCTTCACATCCAACAGAATCGTGACGTTGAGCTTACGCGCTTCAATCGGGGCGAGATTCAGATCATTAATGCTCTTGAAGGCGAGTACTACGATCGGCTCCAAACACAATCGCCGGCGGAAGTTTTTGACGCGGGCCCCTCGCTTGATTCAGAGGTTGTTTGGTTCAACCAGGCTCCGAATAGTCCCATCGCGGCTTATAAGCTAGCATGGTTTCGCTCGGCGGCATTTCGACAGGCAATCTCTACCGCAATTAATCGAGCAGACTTAGTTCGTCTCGCGTTCAATGGTCACGCCAGCCCAGCTGTTGGCCCGGTTTCGCCTGCCAATCGCTTTTGGTTCAACGCAAAACTGAAGCCTCAGAGGTTCGATCAAGGTGCGGCGATAAAGCTGTTGATTGAGGATCAATTTCACCTCGACGCGGGAGTGCTGCGAGATTCTCGAGGTCATCCCGTAGAGTTCTCGATTGTTACGAATGCAGGTAACAAGGGCCGTGAACGAATGGCGGCGTTGATTCAGCAGGATCTCGCCTCCATTGGGATCAAAGTTGCGCTCGTCACCTTGGACTTTCCGTCTCTGATTGAACGAATGACTCGAACTCGCGACTACGAAGCTTGTCTACTCGGCTTGGTCAACACGGATTTGGATCCCAATTCACAGATGAACATCTGGCTGAGTTCGGGAGAGAACCACCAATGGAACCCTGCCCAAACAACGCCGGCAACTGCATGGGAAAGTGAGCTCGATCTGCTTATGCGGGAGCAAGCATCGACGAACGATGCAAACAAGCGCAAGCTGCTGTTCGACCGGGTGCAGGAAATTGCGAGGCAGCAGGAACCGTTTATTTACCTCGTTCACAAGAATGCGTTATCAGCAGTGTCGTGGAAGGTGCGGGGAGCAGAACCCGTGGTGCTCAGTCCCCACACTTATTGGCAGATCGAGCGGATGTCGTTGAGCACTGAGCAGGCCTCGAAGTGACCGTAGATCCATTTCTTTCGGTTTCAATCTCGGTGACGTACTCCGGTAAGGAGCCTGTATTGCGAGACCTGTCGCTCGAGATGCAGCGGGGGGAAATTCTGGGATTGGCCGGCGGAAGTGGATCGGGCAAGAGCACGCTCGCGCTGGCGGTGATGAACCTTTTAGGGCGCGATTGTTTCATCTCAGGTCACGTGTATTTCAATGGTCATGAATTACTCGCGATGACCGCGTCAGAGCTGCGAAATATTCATGGTCGCGAGTTGGCGTTGATATTGCAGAGTCCGGCTGCGGCGCTCAATCCAATGCTGCGAATTGGTACCCAATTACGTGAGGCCTGGAAGGCGCACAAACGCACTCACGAGGGTGAGATGGCCATCCTCGAGGCTCTGGAGGCGGTCAGCTTGCCCACTAACCGTTCATTCCTGAGGAGCTACCCCAACCAGATCAGCACCGGGCAGGGCCAACGGGTACTCATCGCGATGGCAATCTTACATCGACCCTTGCTAATCATCGCGGACGAGCCCACCAGTGCACTTGACGCGATAACCCAGATGGAAATACTTCAGCTCTTGAATCAATGTAATCGGAAGTGGAGGACTGCAATTCTGCTGATTTCTCATGACCTAGCAGCGCTAGAATCAGTGTGCCAGCGAGTCGCAGTACTCCATGATGGTCATATCGTGGAGTGCGCTCCCGTCTCGGAAATTCTGCGAAACCCAAACCACAGTTTCACCCAGCGGCTTACCCAATCACTGCGAAGAGGGACAGCACCTGAGAGGCTAGAGGACGCCATCCGCTGCCCCCACCCTGCTCTCGGCGGCCTTGATGAGCCCGCGAAGCCGACTGTCTACGAAGGTACTGGCGAAATTCTTGAACGCGACGGTCAGGCCTGCGCCGATGATTCCGAATAGTGCGGTCGGCAGTTGCCGTGGAAGACCGAAGATCACCACCAGTACGAGAAGCACAGCGCCCGCCTGCAGAACGAAGCGGCCGACGATGCGCAGGTTGGTTCGTTGCGCGTTCTTTGGATGCACATTCGTGGTGACCCGAATGAACAGCGAAAAAGCCAGATAGGAACCTGCAACGATCACAACCATCCAAAGGACCGACCGAAGAACACCCACGAGGGCAATACGCTGCCGGATTACTGTCGCGGTAGGGACGACCATTGCTGGTCGTCCCCCGCACAGATCCGTACGTGCGCGTTTACGCATACGGCTCTTATAAAGGATGGATGGCGTCAAAGCGCTTGTCGGGATAAGGATGCAGAACATGAGGGTGCGGAATCCACCGGTTCAGCAGTGGGTTGAGACGATCCCATCCCACCTGCGCGCGTTGACTGCGACGGACTAAGACGCTTCGCCATAGTCGGCATACGCGACGCCTGAAGACGCGCAACTGACCGGTGTTACCGGGCACTGCATGGTATGGGTAGTAGCCCTGCACAACCTTCCGAAGCCATGCGCCGACGTCCCTCGTACGATGATGCTTCCGGTGTTGAAGCTCTGCCTTGATGACAGTGAGCTTCGCAACCATCCGCTTCTTCGCGGTGAGGCGTCAGACGTTAAAGGCTCCGCTGCTCGTGAGATTTCCACAAAAATGCGTGAATCCCAGAAACGTGAAGGTCTCGGGTTTCCCCTCGCCACGTTGCTTCCGGTTTCGGACGGCGAACCGCCCGAAGTCGGCATCAAGGAGGTTCACGACGATATTTGGTTAGTCAGCTTTATGGATTATGATCTCGGGTATTTCGATCTCGATACCCGTATGCTGGAACCGCTCGACAACCCGTTCGGCCCGAGGTTGTCACCTATGTAGTCGGTCCATTCTGTAACCTATGTGTCCGGGCTGGACCTTGAAAACATGGTGGCCAGGGACGGAGTTGAACCGCCGACGCCAGCCTTTTCAGAGTTTAGATAAAAAGTGTTTCTAACAACTTAGAGGTGCCTCCCGGCGCTGTAAGTGGTTGAAAGTTTCTACAAGAACAACTTACTGCGGGCAAAAGTGCGGGTAATTTTTCTGACACTTAGATAACCGGATTTCACTCAGGGTTGAGGTCGCATAACCTCGATCAGGCTGCTTCCTAGGAGTCGTATCTGAGAAACGCGCACCTGAGAAACAAACGATCGAGGAAATCAAGGTCGTTTACCGGAGTGAGGAAGTTTAGAGCATCGGCGTATCGGTCGGACGATCTACCGGAAATCTATGTCGAGCGCATAAATATCTTCCGTGCTTGCGTCGCGCAGGAACATTCGCGAACCGTCGGGTGCGCTGTCGTTCCAAGGCCAAACTCCGGCGTGAAATAAACAGGCATTGTGGCAAAGTTGAACAGGTCCTGCGATCGGGACTCTCCCAGCTTCACGCGTTTAATTCTGTTCGCCGACCAGTAATCGAGGGAACGGGAATCTGAAGACCACGCCGGATATCCGACCGCATCGGGTTCGGTAGTCCATTCCGACCACTTCCCTGATTGAAAGTCGTACAGAAGAAGCTCCCACAGGGAGACTGTGAACCGAATGCGTTTGTTGTCCGGAGAGAACGCAGGGCCGACTGGTTCACCATGCACGAGGGCAATTCCTTCTGCCGTCGTTATCTCGGCTACTTTGACGATTGTCGCTGACGGTCGTTTTGAATTGAGGAAAGGGGTCGAGTTCCTTGAATGCGCCGGTGGACGCATTCGAGAGTCTCCACATTGTGCGGGGTGAAAACTCTCCTTGTGGCGAAGTTCAGCCGGTGTACCTCGGGCAGAAGACTCCGTGGCGCTTCGAGCTTTCCATCCACAAACGCGGAGTAGAGGATCGCCTGACGCCACTCCTCCATTCGATCAGCGGATCACTTGGACAAAGATCAGAAGACAAGGTAAGATTGTCTTACCATGCAAACCAAGGTTTCCACCAAAGGCCAGGTCGTTCTACCAGGCGTGCTGCGTCGTCGTCTCGATATTCGCGCGGGCGATCCTCTAGATGCCAATATAGAGGATGGGCGAATTGTACTGACGCCGCGCAAGAAGAGACCGCACCGAATCAAGCTCGTGACTGACCCGATTACAGGACTGCCAGCCCTCACTGCGGGCCCGACCGCACCAACATTGAGCAGTAAGGAAGTCGAGGAAATTTTGGCAAATTTCCCATGATCTACCTGCTTGATGTAAACGCTCTCGTTGCACTCGGTTTCATTAACCACGAATTCCACGGTCGTGTTGCTGCTTGGATTCAATCTCATGATTCACCGAAATTCGCCACCTGCTCAATCACCGAGCTCGGGTTTGTCCGTGTGCTCGCTCAGGCCCCAGCGTACGGATTTACCGTCATTCAATCCCGCACGCTGTTGCTGCGCTTAAAGGAAGCGCGTACTTCTCGTTTCATGTTCATTTCCGACGAACACGATATTTCTCATCTACCAGGTTGGGTCAGAGCTCCCAAGCAAATTACCGATGGGCACCTGGGCGCATTAGCGAGTAAGAACGGCGCACTCCTGGCAACTCTGGATGAGAACGTTCCCGGATCGTATCTGATCCCTAAATAGCAATTTTCTTTCTGTCGGCCCATTTTCGCTACCAAGTACACCTATTCAGGAGCTGGCGTCAGGCTGAACGCGTAGTCTGTGGGCTTCGGGATCGGTATTCTTTCGGTTTTCAGCGCTTCCTTCAGATGCCGTACCGCTCGATTAGTGCTTGAAAATCCTTGAGTTCAAATTGTGCCGCAATGTCCCGCCAGGGCTTCTTCGGATACGCCGACCTAGGTGGGACCCACGCATGTTCGTTGTCTTTCTGAAGTACTCGTTTAGCAGTTCGCGAAGCTGCAACCGAGCGCGCAATAGCCGCGCCTTCACTGCGGCGGGACTTAATTCCAGGACCTCTGCCGTCTGATGTATTGAGAGCCCTTCAATGTCTCGTAGCACAAAGACTGTTCTCAAGGCCGGCCGCAGATTTTCTAATGCCTTGATTAGGATGTCGCGCAATTCAGACACCCGGTAGAGTTCTTCAGGATTGGGCGCCCAATCTACGACTTCGCGCGGAAGCATATCTCCGTCCGCCTGAAAGTCTTCATCCAGAGACACCTCTTTGGTTGTGCGCCGCTTTCGCAGCTTCATGAGCGCTTGATTCACGGTGATGCGAATCAGCCACGTCGAGAATTGCGAATGTTCCCGGAAGTAGCCCACATGTTGGAAAGCCTTCAAGAAGGCCTCCTGGACCGCGTCTTGCGAGTCTTCGCGATTGTGCGTAATGTGTTCCGCAATTCGCAAGAGTTTGCGATCGTAACGCTCCACGAGTTCCTCGAAGGCGGATACATCTCCACCCTGCGTCGCATGGACGAGATCCAGATCATCTCTGACAGGAGCCCTCCCAACGAATTGTGCCAAGTCCGCATTCATATGGTTCAAACGCTTGAAGAAGACATCTTTTGAAAACACTTCATCCTGACAATACTCACCACCGCTTTCGTAGGAGGCCATCTGACATTAGCGCGGTGTCACTGCACCACGACCTTCCCTGTCATCTTCGGGTGGACCGAACAAAAATAGGGATATGTCCCCGCCTTGGTAAACGTGTAGGAGAACTTCTCGTCCGTATCCCGCACCTTGGACTTGAACACACCGTCCGTGCTGACTACTGTGTGGGGAATATCATCGCGGTTGGTCCAGACGACCGTCGTTCCAACAGAGACCGTCAGCGTCTGCGGCCCAAAACTGAAATTGTCAATTTTCACGTCTGCGCTTGCCCCTGACGGCTGGTCATTCGCTGCAACGCTCGGTGTTCCCGCCAGCAGCATCAGCGCAATCATGACCGTTGTTGCCAAACCTACAATCCATATTTTCTTCGTTGTCATTGTTCTGTTTTCCTTTTCTAGTTTTGTCTTCTGCTTGATCTTCGTTTGTTTGGACCGGATCTTTACCGATTTACCCAAACAGTGAGTCAACGACTGCCAGGCCACGTCCACTCCCTGAAGCAGAAGAGCCCGAGTCCCCGAGCGGCGAGTCAACGATTGCTAGGCTGCTACCGCTGACCAGATAGTTCACGTCGGTAATACCCAACACCCGCTGCAATTGGTCAGTGGGCACCTTCATTGGTCCGGCTGAAGGAGCTGTTCCGGGCGCAGGTTGGGGAAAAGCGGTTGACATCGCAGTGTGGAACGAAACCTTACCCTCGATCTTCTGCATAATCTGGTGAATGTGGCCATTCAACACTGTCACGGAACCGAACCGCTTCACGTAAGACAAGGCTTGCTCGCTGTCGTCGGTTCCCCAACCCCAATCGGGATAGATGGTCCATAGCGGAATGTGAGCAAAGAGCACAATCGGAGTGCTGGCAGAGCGGCCCTTCAGATCGCCCTCCAGCCACTCCAGCTGTTCGTGGCCGAGCGACCCCATGCCTCCGGCTTTCAAATTGGCGACATTTACGAGGGCAACGAAATGGACGCCCTTGTGATCGAAGCTGTACCACCCGGACCCTTTCGTGCCCTTTCCATAGCGCTTGAAATATTCCTCGCCGTTGTCGCTCAGCATGTCGTGCTCACCCGGCACAAAGTAGATCTGTTTCGCCGCCGCGCCTTTCAATGCCTGGTCGAGCGTATCGAATTCACTCGGCTTCGAGAGCTGACTCAAATCGCCGGTGTGAATAATGAAATCTGGTTTCTGCGGCATGGTATTGATCTTGTTGATCGCTGTTTGTAACGTTGCAGTGACGTCCGGATTGGCCGGCTTGCTAAAACCGATGTGGCTGTCGCTAATCTGCACAAAGCTGAAGTCCCCGCCTTTGCCGGCATGCTTGCCATAGACCTTGGCGAAGGCCCGAGACGCGGGAATCCCGCCGCTCATCGTCCAGACTAAGCCTGTACCGGCCCACGCCATGCACTTCAGAAATCCTCGGCGGTCAACGCCGTCGTCGTTAAGGTCCTGCAATCTCTGATCAATAAGATTGTGCTTTTTGGTTGTCATCTTCACTCCGTGGTCTGTGATGTTCTGCACTCATAACTGATGCGCGCTGCTTTTATTCCCAACAAAATCAAAGGCAGATCAGAATTTTCTGTACATGTTCGAAAAGCCATGCCGACTTTCTCAAGATAGAGAAACACCGCGACGCCTAACCAGGTCCGTTCACGCCGCTTAAGAAACCGCCCATATATCCGGTGAAGGCGATGATGCAGACGCCGACGATTTCAATCCCCAGTCGGTAAACCGACAATGCTTCTGCCCTCCGGCGCGCACGGAAATGCAGCCACCAGACGAGCCAGATCGTTGCGCTCGAGATGCAGGCAAGCACCAGGTGCAGCAGCAAAGCGCCCTTTAATTTCTGACCCTCGAGTTGAAACTGCCACGCGACGATGCCG
>Ga0157374_10001999_pt1 | contig 17126 bp, 19 predicted proteins | sample M25metaG_FD_115308 | JGI IMG/M metagenome (GOLD analysis project Ga0157374, IMG submission 115308) | Miscanthus rhizosphere microbial communities from Kellogg Biological Station, Michigan, USA - M2-5 metaG | ecosystem: Host-associated > Plants > Roots > Rhizosphere > Soil | place: USA: Michigan...
AAGTAGAGCGGCAGTGACGCGATTGCCGCAATCAGGATTACCGCGAACTAGAACCAGCCAAGCGTCTTGGTCACCGCGAAGTACGAATGCTAGCGCATGAACTTGCGATCACCGGACAGCAGAAGAAGCGGAAGGTACGTCAGCGGCAGGACGAGGATAGAGAACAGCACCGCGAATTCGACCAGGGTCATCACGTCGACGCCGGTCAGGACGATGCCGAGCGCGGCGACGAACAGCGCGATCCAGGTGATCGTGAAGCGCGGTGCCTCCCACGGTTTCTTGTGCCGGCCCCACATCCAGCCGAAGAATTGCGCGATCGAATAGGCATTGGCGAGGCAGGTCTCGACCGCCGCTCCGGCGACGGCAAAGAACATCCCGAGCAGCGCCAGGATGAGTCCCCATTTGCCGAACGGAATCGCCGCCTCGAGCGCGGCCGTTCCAGGCAGCTCGGGATCGACGTTCATCGGCCCGAACAGCTGCGCGGAGCTGGCGAGGATCGAGATCGCAAGCAGCGAGCCGAGCCCCATTCCGAGGATGCTCGTCACGCGGTTTGTCAGCAGGTCCTTGATGCTCCATTCCTCCTCGATCCCGCCGGACGAGTAGAAATAGACCTCGTAGGGAAACATCACGGCGCTGATGATCGCCACGGTGAAATAGCCGAAGGTCAGCAGCTCCTTGGTGCTCAGGCCGTGCGGGACCTGCGGCACGAGCCCACCGGCAATCTGGTGCCACGGCGGATGGATCGCGACCAACGCGACGGCGAACGTCACCATGAACAGGCCAAGGAGGCCGTAGGCGCGCTCGATCCACTTGAACGGCAGCACCCAGATCGAAACAATCAATACCGCCGTCACGAGCACCGCCATCGCCATGTACGGCAGGCCGGTGAGGTAATTGAGGATGAGCGCGACGCCGCCGACCTCCGCCGCGCAGGTGATGAGGTTGCTAATGATCGATGCGGCGAGGGTGATCAGGCCGAGCTTGAGGCCGAGCCGGTGGCGCATGAGATTGAACACCGGTTGTTTCGCCACCGCCGCGACCCGCCCACTCATCTCCGAAAAGACGATGATGCCGATGGTCGAGAAGGCGAACACCCAGATCAGCGCATAGCCGAACGTCGATCCCGCCTTAGCGGCGAAGACGAGCTCGCTGATGTCGACGAAGCCGCCGACGGCGGTCATGATGCCGAGCGTGAGCTCAAGCGGATTCAAGCTTGTCCTCGATCTGCTTGAGGGCTTCGGAGTGGGAGCGCAGCCGGTCCGGCGCGGCGTCCTCGGGCTCAGCGATCAGCGCGCGGATCTCCGCCCCGTAAGCCGAGTTCGGTTGGGTCAACGAGACAGACGCGGTCTGCAGTCCGTCGTGCAGCCATTGATGCATGGATTCGGCGTAGGTCCTCGTCACCGCGCCGGCCTCGGCCTGCTGATTGATCAGCGCCCATTCGGCGGCGAGTGACCGCGCCTGCTTGATATACTGAAGGTCGGTCTCGGGGCCCTTCGAGCAGCCCGACACGAAAGCGGCCAGCATCAGCAAGGTTCGGCGCATGGAGGCCAAACCGGCGGCCCACCTGCCTGTTCCCGAGCGACATGAAATGCTCTGGTGACCCCTACGGAACATCCGGACAAACCGCGACTCAAACTCCGTATTCTTACCTATTCGAGCGTTCGGCACATCGGCCTAGCAGGTGGTACAGCCTTCCGGTGTTGCCCACCTCCCAGCCCGGTTTCGCCGGAAGGCTCGTCCCTTCGGCCGCTCGCGCCGGTTGACGGCAGCATCCGCGATCGCAAGAGCAGTCCACGAACCGCAGTCGAGGTGAGCCCTTGAAAGTCCTGTTCTACGGCCGGCTGGCCGAGACGATCGGGCCGGAGCTGGAAATTGATGCGCCCGCCGGCTGTTCGGTAGCCGAGTTGCGCGACCGGCTCATCGCCGAGCATCCGCAAGCGGAGCAGCCGCTCCGAGCCAGGCGAGCGCTGGCCTGCGTCGGCGATGCGCTCGTCCGCGACTCCTATGTGCTCAAGTCCGCCGACAGCGTCGAATTCCTGCCGCCAGTGTCCGGCGGATGAGCGTCTCTGCACGCCTCGAAGAACATGCGCTGCGGCCCGAGCAGGAGCTTGCGGAACTCATCGAGCAGGCGACCGGCAACGGGGCAGTGGTGAGCTTCGCCGGGATCGCACGGTCCGGGTCGAAAGGCGGTCAGGTCGTCTACCGGCTCGTGCTCGAGCATCATCCGGCGCTGACCCTGCAGTCGCTTGAAGATATCGCAGTGGAGGCCGCGGCGCGATTTGACGTCAGCCATGTGCGCGTCGTCCATCGTTTTGGCGACATCGCGGCGGGCGAGCCGATCGGTTTCGCCGGGGCCGCTGCGCTGCAGCGCCGGGCCGCCGTCGACGCGGCGGATTATCTGATGGACCGGCTGAAAACCGAGGCGATCTTCTGGAAGCGCGAGATTGGCGAGGCGGGCAGCTCATGGATCGAGCCGACCGAAGCCGATTATGCCGACCGCGAGCGCTGGGGCTGAACCGGTGGCCGGAATCGACGAAAGCCTGACCTTCTATCCGCTGCGGATTGCGGTTCTCACGGTGTCCGACAGTCGAACGGAGGAGACCGACAAGTCCGGGGGTCTTCTCGCGGAACGGCTGACCGCCGCCGGCCACGAGCTCGCCGGCAAGGCGATCGTCACCGACGATGTGGAGAGGATCCAGGAACAGGTCCGCGATTGGGTTGAGGATGAAGCCGTGGACGCGATCATCTCGACCGGCGGCACCGGCTTTTCACCGCGCGATGTCACGCCCGAAGCGCTGAAGCCGCTCTTCAAGCGCGAGATGGACGGCTTCTCAGTGCTCTTCCACCAGGCAAGCTATGGCACCGTGGGCTTCTCCACACTGCAGTCGCGCGCCTTCGCCGGCCAGGTGGACGAGACGTTCGTCTTCTGCCTCCCCGGATCGACGGGCGCCTGCCGCGACGGTTGGGATCTTGTGCTAAAATATGAACTCGACAGCCGCTACCGCCCGTGCTCGCTCGCCGGTCAGGTTCCGCGCCTGAGACATCTTTGCGCATGAGCCGCTTGACCCATCTCGACGAAAGCGGCCGGGCGCGAATGGTCGATGTATCGGACAAGGATGCGACCGCCCGGACCGCGACCGCTGCGGGAACCCTGACCTGCAAGCTGCAGACGCTCGAGCAGGTACGTGCCGGGACCGCGCCCAAGGGCTCAGTGATCCAGACCGCGGAGCTGGCGGGCATCATGGGGGCCAAGCGCACCGCCGAGCTGATCCCGCTGTGCCATCCGCTGCCGCTCACCAAGGTCGAGGTGCGTGTCCAAATCGACGACAACCTGCCCGGCTTCCGCGTTGCGTCGGAAGTCCGCACCAACGCTGTGACCGGAGTCGAGATGGAAGCGCTCACCGCCGTTTCCGTCGCCTGCCTCACGTTGTTCGATATGCTCAAGGCAGTGGACCGAACGATGATCGTCGGCGGGATCGAGGTGACGTCCAAGACCGGCGGGAAGTCCGGCGACTGGCACGGCAGATGATCAACTTCGACGAAGCGATCGAGCTCATCCGCTCGGTTGCAAAGCCGCTTGGCAGCGAGATGGTCGCAATAGCCGACGCCCCCGGCCGGGTGCTTGCCCGACCAGTCGTCGCGCAGATCGATTCACCGCGCTCGGATGTGTCCGCAATGGACGGCTATGCGGTCCGCGAGGCGGACCTTTCGAATTATCCCGTTTCGCTGAAGGTCATCGGCGAATCCTTCGCCGGCAAAGCCTGGGACGGGACCGTCGCGCCAGGCACCTGCGCGCGCATCTTCACCGGCGCGCCGGTGCCCTCCGGGGCGGACCGCGTCGTCATCCAGGAGAATGTCCGGCGCGACGCCGAGATCGCCATCGTTGAAGACGATCCCGGGCGCGCCCCACACATCCGCAAGCGGGGGAGTGACTTCCAATCCGGTGACGAACTGCTTGCCTCCGGACGCGTGCTCGACCCGCGCGGGATCGTCGCTGCGGCGGGCGCGGATATTTCAGGGGTAGAAGTCCATCGCCGACCGCGGCTGCACATTCTCAGCACGGGGGACGAGCTCGCGGAGCCCGGGACGGCCGGAAACAGGGCCGACGCAATACCGGAAAGCGTTTCCTTTGGAGTGGCGGCGCTGGCCGAGCAATGGGGAGCCCAAGGCGCGGGTCGCGCGCGACTGCGCGACGAGCTTCCTTCAATGCGATCCGTGGCTGCCCGGGCACTCGAAACCGCGGATGTGGTCGTCGTGACCGGCGGTGCTTCGGTCGGCGAAAAGGATTTCGCCAAGGCGATGTTCGAGCCGCTTGGCCTCGAGCTCATCTTCTCCAAGGTGTCGATCAAACCCGGAAAGCCCGTGTGGCTCGGGCGTGTGGAAAACAAGCTTGTCATGGGACTGCCGGGTAACCCGACGTCTGCGCTGGTCACGGCCCGCCTGTTCCTTGCGCCGCTCCTCGCCGGCTTGACCGGCCAAGCGATCGAGCGGGCTCTCGCCTGGCGAAGCATCCCTCTCGCTTCCCCGTTGAGCGGCTGCGGCGCGCGCGAGACGTTCCATCGCGCGCGCCTCATCAACGGTGCCGCCGAGGTCCTCTCGTTCCAGGATTCGAGCGCGCAGAAGGCACTTGCTGAGGCCGATTTCCTCGTCCGCCAACGCGCAAACGCGCCCGCCTCGTACACGGGTGAGTCGGTCGAAGCCCTAGACTTCTAATTCGCAGCGCGGCGCTCGGCCCTGGCCAGCTCGTCTGCCGTGTTGATGTTGAAGAACGGGTCAAACGGCTCGGACGGCCATTCCACTTCGCGAAAGCCGATCAGCGTGGCAAAACCCTTCAGCGAGCGCCGCTCGCCGGCGAGATAGGTCGCGACCTGATCCAACATCGATGTCCGCCAAAGGCCGCATATGGGATGGAGCTGCTCACCGCTGCTTGCGAGTGCACAATTGCCCTCCGCGATCTCGGAACGCAGCCGGTCGAGCAGGTCGAGCGGCAGGAAGGGCGTGTCGGCGGGAATCGTGAGAACGAACGCGCGGCCGGACTTCGCCGCCAAGCGAAGCGCCGCAACCAATCCAGCCAGGGGGCCGCCGATATTCGGCTCGTCGGCGATCACCGGGGCATTCACCCACTCCATCTGGCCAGGGTCGCGAACCGCGACCGCGACCATGTTCGACCAGCCGTGGGCGGTCCGAAGCGCGTGGTCGATCAGCCGCTCGCCGGCCAGTCGTCGGAGCGGCTTGCCACCGCCGATGCGAGTGCCCTCGCCGCCGGCGAGGATCACGACCGCAACGTCCTCGCTCATGTGAACAGCAACTTGGCGCCCGCGATGCTGAGGACAAGGCCGAGCGTCCGGAGCAGCCACGGCCGCGGCAGCCGCTCGACGCCGAGCCACGTCCCGAGCAGCGCTCCGGTTCCGACTGCGGCCAGGAAGATTGGCAGCTCGTTCGGGAGGTGCCCGACCGACGCGGCGTTCCCTGCAAGACCTCCAGCGGAGTTGAGGAAGATGAAGGCCGAGACCACGCCGGACGTGCGCCGCGGATCTTCCCAGGCCATGAGGATGATCAGCGGACTCAGGAATATCCCCCCTCCGGTGCCCGTCAGACCTGCCAGCAGCCCCAGCACCGCGCCCGCGGGAAGCGTGATCCACAGCGGCGGCGCCTCGACGCGCCTCTCGGCCAGCGCCTTCGGATGCCAGAGGAGCCGCGCGGCAGCGAGCCAGAGCAGGATTCCGACCAAAGGTTTGTAGTAGATGGCGGGCAAGTGGATGCCGCCGCCGATGAATGCGGCCGGCGTGGCGGTCAGCGCGAAGGCGAGCACCAGCCTGCCGTTGGTCAATCCTCGCCGCCAGTAGCGCCATGCACCGAAGCCTGCCACGAGCAGGTTGAGCGCGAGCGCAGTCGGCTTCATCGTCTCGGGCGCGACCGAGAAGAGCGCCATCGCCGCGATATAGGCCGAGGCGCCACCGTGCCCGACGCTGGAATAGAGCGCTGCGCCGAGCGCGAAGAGGATCGCCAGCGCGGCGACGGTAGTCGGGTCCATAGTCGAGCCCTAATGTTGTTTCTTGTGAACGCTCAAGCGTAACTTTCCGCGAGCTGCTCCAAGCCGTCGCGATCGAGGATCTGGATGACGTCCAGGGTCTCAAGGCGGATCATGCGGTCGCGCTTCAGGGCCGAGATGATTCGGCTCACTGTCTCCTTGGTGAGCCCGAGATAGTCGGCAATGTCCGACCGGCTCATCGGCAGGCGGACCATTCCGGCGCCCACTCCGTTCGACAGCTCGGATCGCTCCGCCAGCACGATCAGGAAGCTGGCCAGGCGTTCGCTCGCGGTCTTGCGCCCGAGCAGAACGAACTGCTGCTGGGCGGCTGCAAGCTCGTGCGCGGCCATCCGGTAGAGCTCGCGCTCCATCGTCGGTTGCTCCTCGAGGAAATCATCGAAGCGCGCCCGCGGGAACCAGCACAATTGCGAATCCTCGAGCGCCTCCGCGCTGAATGCATGCTCGTCATCGACACTGATGCCGAGGAAGTCGCCGGGGTGGAGAAAGCCGGTGACCTGGCGGCGGCCGTCGGCCAGCAATTTGTAGAGCTTGAGCGTCCCCTTGGTCAGGGTGAAGACGCGGGTCGCCGGGTCGCCCTCGTGGAACAGGGCCTGGCCCGGCGCGACCCTCAGGGTCCAGCCGAGATTCCTGAACTTCTCGAGACTGTCGCAATCGAGGATTCCGCAAACGGCCTTGTCGCGCACCTCGCATCCCTGGCAGGGATGGCCTTTGGGCAGGGCTTCGAGGTGCCGGACTGACGCGAGCATGTGATGGGTCCCCAACAATCGTGACCTGGATCATTGGATAAGATGATCTGCCTCATCGCTCGATACGGATTGTCCCTTAGTGTGGCGGGAGGGGACTCCCGGACGATGGCACAGTTCGCGATCGAACATCTGAGTGAGAATGAGCTGCTGGAGGCCTGGCCGGTCATCCAGCAATCCCATTCGCACGCCACCGCCGGCTGGTGGATCTCGGAAGGCAAGGCGCTCATCGAGCGCGGCGGCGGGATCCTCGCGGCGAGAGCGCCCGACGGCAAGATCTACGGGGTTGCGACCTATGAGGTCGCGCGCAAGGCGCTGCTCGGCCGGGTGCTCGCGGTCGATACTTTGATTGCCTTCGAGCTCAGCCGCCGGGCTCCGGTCCGCCACGCGCTGTGCGACGCCATAGAGCTGCTCGCCAGCGCCTTCGATTGCCGCAGCATCGTTCTTCCCCTGCCTTCGAAGGGGCACGTCCAGCACCGCGCGAAGACGCTCTACGGCCTTCTCGATTTCGAAGCGCCCGACAGCGTCTGAGCTATCCGGCGCCTGTTCGCTCCGCTAAGCGTCCCGGGAGGGGAGCCGGGAATGGACGATCCTGCCGTCATCGAAGCGCCGGTCGAGGCAGAGCCGGCTCCGCCGCCGCCGGCGCCGCAGATCGCCTACCGCCATAGACTGCCCACCCGTCTCTGGCATTGGTCAAACGCGCTGACGGTCTTCGTCATGCTGATGAGCGGCCTGATGATCTTCAACGCCCACCCGCATCTGTATTGGGGCCAGTTCGGCGCCAATTTCGACCATCCATGGCTGTCTTTCCGCGGACGGCCCTTCCCCGGCTGGGCGACCATCCCCTCGATGTACAACCTCGCGGCGGCGCGGCGGTGGCATCTCGCATTCGCCTGGCTGCTGGTTGTGCCCCTCTTGCTGTTCCTCGTCACCAGCCTCATCAACCGCCATGCCCGGCGGGACCTCGCTCCCACCCGCGACGAGGTGAAGCCCGGCCACATCTGGCACGACATCCGCGAGCATGCGCGGCTGCGATTTCCGACAGGCGAAGCGGCGCTCCGCTACAACATCCTTCAGAAGTTCAGCTACATATCGGTGATCTTCGTGCTTCTGCCGCTGATGATTCTGACAGGGCTGACGATGTCGCCGGCGATGGATGCCGCCTGGCCGTGGCTGCTCGACGTCTTCGGCGGGCGCCAATCGGCCCGGTCGATCCACTTCATCTGCGCGACGCTGCTGCTCGCCTTCGTCATCGTCCACCTGGTAATGGTTGCGCTCGCAGGGCCCATCAACGAAATCGGTTCGATGATCACCGGCCGCTTCCGAGTGCCGCCCGAGAGGAGCGAGCCATGATCGGCCGCCGCCGCTTCATCGCCACGGGCGCGTCCGGCCTGCTGCTCAGCGGCTGCGACCGCTTGAACAACAACGCCCAATTCCGCGGAGTCCTGCGCTCGGCCGAGAAACTGACGATGGGCGCCCAGCGCATAGTTTCGCCGCGCGACGCGCTCGCGCGTGAGTACAGCGAAGCGGACATGTCCCCGATTTTCCGCTCGAATGGCACGTCGATGCCTGGCACGAGCGAATATGCGGCGCATCTCGCGGAAAGTTTCGCCAACTGGCGGCTGACCGTGGATGGCCTGGTCGCGCGGCCGCTCTCGATACCGCTTCAGACGCTTCGATCCATCCCGCACCGCGTCCAGATTACGCGCCACGACTGTGTGGAGGGCTGGAGCGCGATCGGCAAATGGCACGGACTCGAACTCTCGCGGATTCTCGATGCAGCGGGCCTCAGCACGCGCGCCAAATATATCGTCTTTCATTGCGCCGACCGCTTCGGCGATAAGCCATATTACGAAAGCGTCGACCTGGTTGACGCGTTCCATCCGCAGACCATCATCGCCTGGGGCATGAACGACCACCTCCTCACCGTTCCTCACGGTGCACCGCTGCGGCTCAGGGTCGAGCGGCAACTCGGCTACAAACAGGCGAAATATGTGCAGCGCATCGAGGCGGTCGAGAGCCTTGCCGGCCTATATGGAGGCAAGGGCGGCTACTGGGAGGATAGTGTCGATTACGAGTGGTATGCGGGAATCTGATCAGGCGTGCTGTTCGCACTTGTGGTCGAGCCGCGCGTGCATGATCGTCGAGACGAAAGCATAGCCGGGGTCGTCCGTCCGCTGGATGTTGCCGACGATCGTCGTCCAGCTTTCGCCGTCCTCATGCGCCATGAAGCGGCTGACCGTGTCGGCCACGAAGCCCGGCACGTCCGTCCCCGCGCGCTGCGCTTCGGCCTCCAGCCGGACGGCAAGCTCCGGCTCCCGCACCGTGACATCAACCGGAAAGTCGCTCTGCGCCGTCATCGCGAGCTTGATCACCTTGCCGAGCAGCATCACTGCACCAGCGGGCTGTCGGCGGCAGCAAGCTCAACGCCGGTGATCTTCGCGCCGGCCGCGAGCAGCTGCAGATATTGCGCAATCGCCCGGCGTTTCGAGCTCTTCTTGAGATGCTCGGCAATCCAGCCCTTCGCCTGCTCCAGCGGAAGTTCCGTGGCGGGGGCGCGGTCGTCGAGCCTGAGGATGTGAAAACCGTGGCGTGAGCGGACGAGCTCGATTCCCCCGACATCCATCGTCGCGAGCGCCCGCTCGACCTCGGCATTGGTGTCGCCTTTCCTGACCAGTCCGAGGGATCCGCCCTCCTCCTTTGACGCGCAGGCGGAATGCGCCCGGGCCAGGTCCGCGAACCTGCCCGGCTCGGCCTTGGCTTCCGCGAAGACCGTCTCCGCTTTCGCCTTTGCCTCGGTGCTCGCCGCTTCGTTGCTGGCGCGCGCCGGGAAGAAGATGTGAGCCGCGCGATACAGCGCGGGCGAGGTGAACTGGAGGCCGTTGCGCCGGTAATAGCGGGCAATCTCCTCATCGGTCGGCTGCGGGACCCTGATCTCGGATTCGATCAGGTTTGCGATCCGCTGGTCCTCGTCCGCGCCGCCGATCTCGCGATCACGGACGCGCTGAAGCAGGAGCTCGCGCACGACCAGGGCGGTCGCCGCCTGCCGCTCGGCCTCGTCGCGCGACGGCGCCGGATGGTGCTGCATCTCGCGGGCAACGGCGTCGTTGCCAATCTTCACTCCGTTGACGCTGATCATAGTTAAGCTGCCTTCTTGCGGCGGGCCGAAGCGACGGGCTCTGGCCGGAACAGAGGACGGGCAATGTAGGGCGGCAGATCCTCGTCCTCGATCCTGGCGATGGCGCGAACCTTGGTCCGGACCACCTGATAGTTGCGGAAGAGATAGCCAACCGGCGCGCTCCACACGTGCACCAGGCGAGTGAACGGGAAGATCAGGAAAATCGTGAACCCGAGGAACATATGCAGCTTGAAGATCAGCGGCACGCCAGCGATCAGCTCGGGCTGCGGCCGCAATGTCACGATCCCCTGCACATAAGTCATGAACTTGACCATCATTCCGCCATCCAGGTGACCGAGCGACAGCGGGATCGTCAGCATCCCGAGCGACAGCTGCGCGAACAGAATGAGCAGCACGGCGATATCGCTGAAGCTCGACGTCTTGCGGATGCGGCTGTCGAACAGGCGGCGGTGCAGCAGCATGACGAGGCCGACGAAGCAGGCCATCCCGCAGATCCCGCCGACGACGATCGCCATCATCTGCTTGAAGCCGTGGCTGATGTGCAGGAACTCGAAGACCGCGACCGGTGTCAGCAGGCCGACCCCATGCCCCATGAGGATGCCAAGAATGCCTACGTGGAACAGCACCGATCCGACGATTAGCTGCCTGCGGCGCAGGAGCTGGCTCGACTTGGATCGCCAGCCATATTGGTCGGTATCGAAGCGGATCAGGCTTCCGATCAGGAACACCGACAAAGCGATGTACGGATAGACCCCGAACAACGCATGGTGGACGAACTCTCCCATCATCAAGCTCCCGCTCTTGCCAGTTCCGCGGCGCGATCTCGAGCAACCGCGCCGGCATAAGGACAATCCTTCAACGCCGATCCCGCCGCGAAATCGACCGGCTCTTCTGCCCACTCCTTGTCGAGCGCCTCGAGGTCGGCAGGGTCCTGCGGCTCTTCTGCAAGGATGGCTTCCACTTGGTCCACGTCGGCTTCTCTCGATGCGAGCGATACCAACGCGCCGAGCAGCGCGGCATAAGTATAATCCCGCTCTTCGAGGCGGATGCGCAGCGCCTCGATGATCTCGATCGCGTCGGTCAGATAACGCCGCGCGTGCACCTCCGCGATGACGCTCAGGAACTCGAGAAACAGCGGCAGGTAATCCGGCATCTCCGCCGCGTTCAGCTCGAAACCGTTCATTCGGTAGGTCAGCGCCAGATTGACCATCGCCTGCCCGCGGTCGCGACTTTCGCCATAGCTATGCTCGTAGAGATGAAGCGCGAGCCGTTTGGAGCGGTCAAACAGGCCGATCCAATATTCCTGCGCGTCCATGATGTCCGTGCGGCGCAGGCGCTCGATCAGCGCGCGCACGCCTTCGAGCTCGGCAGCAGGCAATGCGCGCTCCTCGCACAATGCCTGCTCGACTTCGTCCAGCGCGGCGTGCAGCTCGGGCGTCGGATAGTCGAGAAGCGCGCCAAGCGCCTTGAAGCTGATCATGCCGCCCTCCTTTTGCCGGGGACCGGCACGTGGCCGACCTTCTTGGGCGAGCCGAACAGGTTCGGCTCGGTCCGTCCGCCCCCGCTGCAGCCATTGCCGAAGCTGAAACCGCAGCCGCCCTTGATCTCATAGGCATCCTCACTGACCTCGCGATGCGAGGTCGGGATCACGAACCGGTCCTCATAATCGGCGAGCGCCAGGTAGCGGTACATTTCGTCGACCTGGGACTGGCTCAGGCCGGCTTGTTCGAGGACTCTGGTGTTCACCGAGCCTTCGACCTCGCGGTCGCGCATGTGGATGCGCATCGCGAACATCTTGCGGAGCGCATCAACGACCGGCTCTTCCTTTCCGGCCGTCAGAAGGTTCGCGAGGTATTTGACCGGCACACGCAGGCTCGCGATGTCCGGGATCTCGCCGTCAAAGCCGATATGGCCGCGCTCGGCGACATTCTGGATCGGGGAGAGCGGTGGCACGTACCAGACCATCGGCAGCGTGCGGTATTCGGGGTGGAGCGGGAACGCGATCTTCCACTCCATCGCCATCTTCCAGATCGGCGACAGTTTGGCCGCTTCCAGCCAGTTGTCCGCAATGCCGTCGGCCTTCGCCTGAGCGATCACCGCCGGGTCATTGGGGTCCAGGAATATCTCGAGCTGCTTCTCGTAGAGATCCTGCTCGTCCTCGGTCGAGGCGACCTCCTCGATGCGGTCGGCATCATAGAGGATCACGCCGAGATAGCGGATGCGCCCGACGCAGGTTTCGGCGCAGACGGTCGGCAGGCCAGCCTCAACCCGCGGATAGCAGAATATGCACTTCTCGGCCTTCCCGCTTTTCCAGTTGTAATAGATCTTCTTGTACGGGCAGCCGCTGATGCACATCCGCCAACCGCGGCACTTGTCCTGGTCGATGAGGACGATGCCGTCCTCCTCGCGCTTGTAGATCGAACCCGACGGGCAGGCGGCGACGCACGTCGGGTTGAGGCAGTGCTCGCACAGCCGCGGAAGATAGAACATGAAGGTCTTCTCAAACTGGCCGTAGACCTCCTTCTCGATGTCAGCGAAGTTCGTGTCCTTGGAACGCTTCTCGAATTCGCCGCCGAGAATCTCCTCCCAGTTCGGCCCCCATTCGATTTTCTCCATGCGCTCGCCGGTGATGGCTGAACGCGGCCGCGCCGTGGGGAACGTCTTCATCTCGGGCGCGGACTGCAGATGGTCGTAGTCGAAGGTGAAGGGCTCGTAATAATCGTCGATCTCGGGCAGGTCCGGATTGGCGAAGATGTTCGCGAGCACCCGCCAGCGGTTGCCGATGCGGGGCTCGATCTTGCCGTTCTTCTTGCGCCGCCAGCCTCCGTTCCATTTCTTCTGGTTTTCCCACTCCTTCGGAAAACCGATTCCGGGCTTGGTCTCGACGTTGTTGAACCAGGCGTATTCGACGCCTTCGCGGCTGGTCCACACGTTCTTGCATGTCACCGAACAGGTGTGACAACCGATGCACTTGTCGAGGTTCAGGACCATCGCGACCTGGGCACGAACTTTCATTACTTTTACTCCTCAGGCGGCCGCAACCGGCTGCGCCGGCTCGTCCATCCAGTCGACATTGTTCATCTTGCGCACGACCACGAACTCATCGCGGTTCGAACCGACGGTTCCGTAATAATTGAAGCCGTAGGCCTGGTGTGCGTAGCCGCCGATCATGTGCGTCGGCTTGGTGATGGTGCGGGTCACGCTGTTGTGAATGCCGCCGCGCATGCCGGTAATCTCCGACCCCGGCACGTTCACGATCTTCTCCTGCGCGTGGTACATCATGCACATGCCCGAGGGCACGCGCTGGCTGACCACGGCGCGGGCGGTCAAAGCACCGTTGAGGTTGAACGCCTCGATCCAGTCGTTGTCCTCGATGCCGGCGCGCTTCGCGTCTTCCTCGCTGATCCAGACGACGGGCCCGCCGCGGTTCAGCGTCAGCATCAGGAGGTTGTCGGAATAAGTGGAGTGGATGCCCCACTTCTGGTGCGGGGTGATGAAGTTGAGCACCAACTCGCCGTTACCGTTGCCCCGCTTGTTCAGCACCGGCTCGATGACCTTGGTGTCGATCGGCGGCTTGTAGGTGGTGAACCCCTCGCCGAACGCGCGCATCCACGGGTGGTCCTGGTAGAGCTGCTGGCGCCCGGTGAGCGTCCGCCACGGGATCAGTTCGTGGACATTGGTCCAGCCGGCGTTGTAGCTGACCGTCTCGCTCTCGATGCCCGACCAGGTCGGTGACGAGATGATCTTGCGCGGCTGCGCCTGGACGTCGCGGAAGCGGATTTTTTCGTCCTCGCGCGTGTCTGCCAGATGGGCGTGCTCCCGGCCCGTAAATTCCGACAAAGCCTCCCACGCCTTGACCGCCACCTCACCGTTGGTCTCGGGCGCGAGGCTCAGGATGACCTCGCACGCGTCGATGTCGGTCTCGATCTTGGGCATGCCCTTAGACACGCCGTCTTCGGCCACCGTGCCATTGAGCCGCCCAAGGAAGTCCACCTCATGGTCGGTGTTCCAGCTGATGCCCTTGCCACCGTTACCGAGAGTCTTGAGCAGCGGGCCGACTGAAACGAACTTCTTGTAGGTGTCGGGATAGTTGCGCTCGACCGCGATGACGGCCGGCATTGTCTTCCCCGGCAGCGGATCGCACTCGCCTTTCTTCCAGTCCTTGACGTCGAGCGGCTGCGCAAGCTCGCCCGGCGTGTCATGCTGCATCGGCAGCAGGACGACATCGGTCTCGTTGCCAAGATGGCCCTCGCAGACTTCCGAGAAGCTCTTCGCGATGCCCTTGAAAATCTCCCAGTCGCTGCGCGCGCCCCATGCCGGGTCCACCGCCTTCGACAGCGGGTGGATGAAGGGGTGCATGTCCGAGGTGTTGAGGTCGTTCTTCTCGTACCAGGTGGCGGTCGGTAGAACGACGTCGGCATAGACTGCGGTGGTCGACATGCGGAAATCGATCGCGACCAGCAGGTCCAACTTGCCCTCCGGAGCTTCGCGACGCCATACGACCTCGTCGGGCAGCTGCGTGCCTTCCTGGCCCAAGTCCTTGCCCTGGACGCCGTGCTGCGTTCCAAGCAGATGCTTGAGGAAATATTCGTGGCCCTTGCCGCTCGAGCCCAAGAGGTTCGAGCGCCACACGAACAGGTTGCGCGGGAAGTTCTTCGGGTTGTCCGGGTCTTCGCAGCTGAGCTTGAGCTCGCCCGACTTGAGTCCATGCGCCACTTTCGTTGCAGCGGTCTCACCCTTGAGTGAACGTCCGACCTCGAGCGGGTTGGTCTCGAGCTGCGGGGCCGACGGGAGCCAGCCCATGCGCTCGGCGCGGACGTTGAAGTCGATGAGTGTCCCGCTGACCTCGACGTCGCTGGTCGGCGAGGCGATCTCTTCGACCGCGAGCTTCTCGTAGCGCCACTGGTCGGAGTGCGCATACCAGAAGCTGGTTCCGTTCATGTGCCGCGGCGGCCGATGCCAGTCGAGCGCGAAGGCGAGCGGGGTCCAGCCCGTCTGCGGGCGGAGCTTCTCCTGCCCCACATAGTGCGACCAGCCGCCGCCCGATTGACCGACACAGCCGCAGAACACCAGGAGATTGATGATCCCCCGGTAAGTCATGTCCATATGGTACCAGTGGTTCAGCCCGGCCCCGAGGATGACCATCGACTTGCCGTGGGTCTTTTCGGCGTTGTTCGCGAAATCGCGCGCGGTCGCGATGATCTGGTCGCGCGGCACGCCGGTGATCTGTTCGGCCCAGGCCGGCGTGTAGGGCGTGTCGTCATCGAACGATTTGGCGGCGAGCCCGCCGAAGCCGCGGTCAACGCCATAATGCGCGACCAGAAGATCGTGGACGGTCGCAACGAGGGTCTCGCCGTCCTTCAGGTCGAGCTTCTTCACCGGCACATTGCGGCGAAGTACGTCGCCGTGCGCCGTGCTGGTGAAATAGGGACTCTGAGGGCCTGAGCCGAAGTAAGGGAAATCGACGGCCGCGAGCTCGTCGCGGGTCTCAGCCAGGCTGAGCGCGAGCTTCACCTCGCGGCCGTCTCCTGCCCCCTCCTGCAGGTTCCAATGGCCCTTCTCACCCCAGCGGAAGCCGATCGAGCCCAAAGGCGTCACGATGTTTTCGCTCACCTCGTCGAAGGCGACCGTCTTCCATTCGGGGTTGTTGGTCTCGTCGAGCGAGTCCGCGAAATCCGACGCACGCACGAAGCGCTCCGGGACGAATGCATCGCCGCGCTTCACCAGCCGGACCAGCATCGGCATGTCCGAATATTTGCGGCAATAGTCGCGAAAATAGTCGGCCTGCCGGTCGACGTGGAATTCCTTGAGAACGACGTGCCCGAGGGCCATTGCCAAGGCGCTGTCGGTCCCCTGTTTGGGCGCGATCCACAGGTCGGCGAACTTCGATGCTTCCGAATAATCGGGGCAGACGACGACCGACTTCGCACCCTTGTAGCGGACCTCGGTATAGAAATGCGCGTCGGGCGTCCGCGTTTGCGGGACGTTCGAGCCCCACAGCATCAGGAAGGTCGAATTGTACCAGTCGGCGCTTTCCGGGACGTCGGTTTGCTCGCCCCAGGTCTGCGGGCTCGAAGGCGGCAGGTCGCAATACCAGTCGTAGAAGCTCAGTGGCACGCCGCCGATCAGCGACAGATAGCGCGCTCCGGCCGCATAGCTGACCATCGACATCGCCGCGATCGGCGAGAAGCCGGCGATCCGGTCCGGCCCATATTCCTTGGCGGTGTAGACGTTGGCAGCGGCGATGATCTCGTTGGCTTCCTCCCAGGTGACGCGGACGAAGCCGCCCATCCCGCGGGCCTTCTTGTACTGTTCCGCATAAGCGGGGGTTTCGACGATCGCCTGCCACGCCTCGACCGGATCAGCCACCTCGCCGCGCACCGTCCGCCACAGCTTCACCAGCTTCTTGCGGATCATCGGGTGCTTCACGCGGTTGGCGCTGTAGAGATACCAGCTGTAGCTGGCGCCGCGGGCGCAGCCGCGCGGCTCGTGATTCGGGAGCCCAGGGCGCGTGCGCGGGTAATCGGTCTGCTGGGTCTCCCAGGTGACGATCCCGTCCTTGACGTAGATCTTCCACGAGCAGCTGCCGGTGCAGTTCACGCCGTGCGTCGAACGCACGATCTTATCGTGGCTCCAGCGCCCGCGATATCCGTCTTCCCAGCTGCGGTCCTCGTTGGTGACCACGCCATGACCGTCGGAGAAGGTCGCGACATTCTTCCGTAGGAAGGTGAGACGGTCGAGAAAGTGGCTCATCTGGATTCCCAACTGGCTTGATTTGCGGCGCCACTAGCGGGCTCGGCCCGGGCTCCGTTGATGCAGATCATGCGGAGACAAATGGCGGTTCGGGCAGAACGCCGAAATACGGGATATTCCATACATGAAGAGCCCCGGCGGCCGAGGACCGGGGCTCGAGCTCATGCAATCCGGCGCCCCTATTCCGCCGGGACAAGCCCTTCGCTGAAGCGAGGTCGCCTCGCCTGGACCGGAGCTTTCGGCGGCAGCGATGTCTGTGCGGCGAGCCCTTCCATTTCCGGCAGCTCGGGAAGGCCGCGAAGCCCGGGCAGGTTGCGGCGCTCCATCCGGCGGATCGCGAGATGCATCCACAGCATCGCGCCGGAGACGAGAACGAACAGCAGCATGAAGCAGCTGGTCCAGACGCCCGTGAGGTCGGCCATCGCGCCGAAGGCGATCG
>Ga0157374_10002001_pt1 | contig 17119 bp, 10 predicted proteins | sample M25metaG_FD_115308 | JGI IMG/M metagenome (GOLD analysis project Ga0157374, IMG submission 115308) | Miscanthus rhizosphere microbial communities from Kellogg Biological Station, Michigan, USA - M2-5 metaG | ecosystem: Host-associated > Plants > Roots > Rhizosphere > Soil | place: USA: Michigan...
GCCGACCACGTGGCCGCCCTGCACGCCGGCGCCAGCCCTGACCACCGTCCAGCAGTGCGGCCAGTGGGCCCGGCCGCCCGCCGGATTCACGCGCGGCGTCCGCCCGAACTCGCCCGTCGCCAGCACCAGCGTGTTATCTAATAACCCGATCCTGCTCAAATCCTCGAGCAGTGAGCTGTACGCGTTGTCAAACATCGGCCCCACCAGGTCGCTATAGCAGCTGATCGGGCTGAATGGCGCGGAGCCATGAATATCCCAGGTGATGTCGTTGAAGACCGTTTCGAACATGTTGATGGTCACAAAGCGCACGCCCCGCTCCACCAGCCGCCGTGCGAGCAGGCATCCCTGCCCAAATCGGTTGAGGCCATACCGCTTGCGCATGTCTTCGTTTTCCTGCGTGAGGTCAAACGCCTCGCGCGCCTTGGCCGAAGTCATCAACGTATACGCTTGATCGAAAGTCGAATCCATCAGCTTCGCGTCCTGATTGGATTCTTCAAAATATTTCACCGACTGGTCGATCACCTGGCGCCAGTCGCGCCGCCGGTCCACGCGCACCGCCGAGATGTAATCGGGCGGCAGCATGTCAGGCACTTTGAAGTTCGCCTCGGACGGATCGGCGTTCAGTACGAACGGGTCGAAGGCCTTGCCCAGAAATCCAGCCGTGTCCCCATGCGGCAGGTTACCGCCAAGCTGCCCGATCATGTAAGGGATCAGCACGTTCGGCGGCATATCGCCGCGCGCGCCTTTTTCGAATCGCAACACCGAACCGTAGTTCGGCGATTCCAGCCCGCCCTGGAACAGCCTCCCGGTTTGCATCATCTGGCAGCCCGTGTCATGCACCGCCGCCGCGGTGTGATAGACCGAGCGCAGCAGCGCAAACTTGTCCGCGTGCTTCGCCATGCGCGGGAAGATTTCACATATTTCAATGCCAGGAACGTTCGTCTTGATGGGCTTGTAAGGTCCTCGAATCGAAGCCGGAGCTTCCGGCTTCATATCCCACGTATCGAGCTGGCTTGGACCGCCCACCAGCATCAACTGAATGCAGTTCACGTCTTTCTTGGGATCCACGGCCCCAGCGGCCTTGAAGGTGAGGAACTCGGGCATCGTGAGGCCCAGAAAACCCAGGGAACCCGCGTGCAGAAAATCGCGGCGGGTTACACCGTCGCAGAAATGGACTTTTTTGTCGGCGTCCAGTCTAAACACTATGTCTTGCCTCCACGACCAGGCAAGCATGGGGACTTATGATCGGGCAGCCTGCGAGGCCTACTCACTCGCACTCTTGTTCAGTTTTGTAGTCCGGCCGCCGCGGTATCGTGCGAGTGCACGGGAACAACAAGCCCGTACTACTTACGGGTTAGCGTCCCTTTTGCGACGGTTTCAGCATATCACAGACAACACAGGCGTGAATCGTGAATGAGAATTCGGTTGACCGAGACGATCTGAGTAATGCCGGTATGGCGTCTGCGTTAGGCGATCAGTCCGTCGTTTCCGTTCGGACCATTTGCTCTTTGTTGTATGGTCAAAAACGATCTTCGTGCCGGAACTTTGCTCCGTCAGTTCGAACCTTGCAATCGAGTAAATACCGGGATTCCAATCGGCCACACGCCAGGCTTGGACAATTCGTCGGGTAGGGCACAAGCTCGATCTGTCGATCCACAATGTGCCCGCCGAAAAGTGTGATTGGCTCCGGTGCGGGAGTGCCAGGCAAGCAGCGTGGCACACCCTCGTACGGTCTCTTGCCACCACGTTCGCCGACTGGGAATCGTTCTTGATGCCGCCGTGCCAAAATCCTAACCCTTTTCGGACCGGGCTTCAGGGATCCGCTCAATGACAGTTAACCTGGCGGACTCCTCAAGCTTACGTTTTTGTTTTTGAGAATCTGCCCGAGAATGCATGGGTGTCTCTTTTCATGTGCTCTTCCAAATCTGGATAGCGAGTGGGTGTACGGGCCTTCACTGGAACGATTGCACTTTCTTTATTTTGTGTAAAATGCTGCGAAGCGCAACTGGAAATGCACCAAAGAATGGCGGGTGCTCAACGCTGGCGGGCCTGAGTTGCGGACGTGAAATGCCAGGTACCAGGTATTCGCCTTTAAGTTCGCCGACGAGAATCGGCTCGATAATGGACCAGCCGCTGGCAATTTGTCCGCCAACCACGACTACCTCCGGAGCAAGCCCGTGCGCCAGTCCTTTAATGGCGCGCCCGATGTAACGTGCGGTTACTGTCAGCGCCTCACGCGCACGCATATCGCCCGATTGCGCAAGGGCGATCAAATCATTCACGGAAGTGACACGCTGCCCGGTACCATCACTCAGAGCCGCAAATCTCGCGAGTGTAGCTTCGTCGGATGCAACGATCTCCCAACAGCCAACACTGCCACATGAGCAAATAGGCGCAGCAGGATCCAACGGAATATGCCCAAACCCGCCCATTCCGATCCGCGACCCAACGTAGACTTCACCGTTCAGGATCAGCCCTGTTCCGATTCCTTCAACAATCAGGACGAACAGAAGGCAATGGGCGCCCCATACCTCCATCGGGCCGTACCAAAGCTCAGAGAGCGCGGCTGCGTTAGCATCGTTTTCGACGTAAACCGGCAGGCCCAGTTGCCCTTCCAGAATGGATACAATCGGCACGTCACGCCATCCCAAATTAGGAGATCTAACCAGACATCCCTCGATGCGGTCAATCAAACCCGGAATACTGACCCCAACGCCAGCCAGGCGAGCGCGCCGAAAATTCGTCTTAAGTTGCGCAGCGATGTCCTTTCCGAGTTCGGTAACAAATCGAGGCCCGGCAGACTCCGTATGCACGGTCCGCTGACTCAGAATTCGGCCATTAAAGTCGCTGACGCCGTAAACCGTCTGGTGGACCCCAATGCTGATGCCCACAACGTGGGCCTTTTCAGAATTGATCTGGAGGTATGTTGCGCGACGCCCCCCACTAGACGGCGCCACCTCGCCTTCGTGAACAACGGAAGCGCGAAGCAAACGATTGACAATAACTGAGACCGTACCGGCTCGCAGGCCGGTCGCCTTCACAAGATCCGCACGCGAGATTGGCTGGCGGTCCCGGATGATATGCAATAGCTTCAGCTCATTTGTTTCGCGAACGTCTTCCACGCCCAACATCCTGAGTTTGTCCGGCGGATTCGTCCTCATTTCAAACCCTCTAGCAACTCTGCTCAAAGATCTTCCACATAAGTCCTTATTGTCGGTCGTTGAGGGCATCTCGAAAGCGTTCATCGTGAGGATAGCGCCTTCTCCCGCGCTCGAGTGCTTCCGTCGCGCGATCCTTCATTTCCATCTGCTTGGCTGCGGCAGCAAAGCCGAAAAGTCCATCGGCATTGAATGGCTCTTTCCGTAGAATTTCCGAGAATTGAGCGAGCGCTCTTGCAGGTTGTTTCTGTTCGAGCAGCATTTGCCCGAGAAGCATTCGATACTGAATCAAATCAGGGCGTATTTCGAGGAGTTGCGTCATCGCCTCGGCAGCGTCCAGGCGCCGGCCGGACTCTAGATATGTGCTTATCAGCTCCTCCTGTGCTCGAAGGAAAGTCGGCTCGATCTCGATTGCCTTGCGGAACAGGTCCGATGCTCGTTGAAATTGTTTATCGTGCTCAGCCGTCCTGCCAGCATCGTAGGCAGCCTGTGCACCTTTGATATGGGAAGTTTCCATTTGGCCGCGAGAAACGGCGGCCAAGAAGCACACGAGCGTAAGAAATCTCATTGCTGTGCCATGGGATCGGTCATCGCTTCATTCAGGCGCCGGCCGCTAAATTCATTCAATGTGTCGGTGGTCTGAGCCCGAACTTGACGGAACAGCGCCTGAGCTTCGGTCCTACGCCCGAGAGCCCGGTATACTCGGGCAAGGTTATACACGGCGGCGCGCGAATCCGGGTTTCGACGCGTGGCAAATTCCAGGTCCTTCAACGCAGGCTGCAACTGCCCGTTTTCGAGAAGCAATTTTCCGCGGAATGTCCGGGCAGAAACAGAATTTGGATTAAGATTCACGGCGCGATCCAATTCCTGGAGAGCGGCAGCGCTATTCGTTGGGTCCAACTTTACGAGGCACTCGGCCGTAAGGTAATGCAGATCCGAGTCTGCGATTCCTTCCTTTGCTGCTCTCTGCAGGATATCCACGGCTTCGTGAAATTTTCCTTGCTTGTAGTCGGTGAGCGCAAGAAAGAACCGCGCGTCCGCTCTCGAAGGCGCCAATCGCACTCCCTCCCCAAAGTCATCATATGCACGCTCTAAATGTCCCAGGGAGATCTCGGCTGCGCCCTGGACAACCAGCACGTCAGGCGAGTTTGGAAACAGCCGTCTTGCTTCGGCGGCAGTTTCTGCTGCCCTGGTGAAATCTCCGCCCTCGGCGCAAACTGTTATTAGATTCAAGTACGAAGTAATGTCCGCCGAGCCCGTCTGTATCTGCTTTGCGAGAATTGAATACGCTTCCCGGTACATTCCTAGCTTGGAATAGGAGACAGCGAGAAGATTAATCGATTTGGCATCGGAAGCCCCGGACGATTGATCCGATTTGAGAATGTCAATCGCGCTTTGGTATTGCGCGAGTTCAAACTGACTTAGCGCAGTCGCATAGTCGTGAGTTAACCGATCTGGAACATCCCGCGGGAGGGAGTTGAAAATCTTCAAGGCAGTGTCAAAGCGCCTTGCCCGGCCGTAAAGCCAGCCCAATTGAAACGTCTCCAGAGGCGAGCGCGCCGGACAGACACGGAATTCATCGAGGGCGCTGGCTGCTCGATCGTATTCCCTCTTTGCGAGCATGCCATTGATACGCTGAACGATTGCGCTCCCGTCGCACGATGGAACACGGAGAGACGATGCCACGCTAAGCCCGGCCACACTGACGAAAACCAGCGCGGCATAGGATACATTCTCAATGCACGTACGTTCGAGGATTCTCAAAATGGAGAGCATCTTTGGTGGCTGCCTGGAGATTTTTGAAAGCATCTTGCTCAATCCGGGCATCGTCCGCGCGGCCCAACACCGAGTAAAGCCGTGCGAGTTCGAAGTGAAACGCTGGGGACTGCTGCATAACCGGACTAATGGAGTCAAGGATCTGGAGAGCGGTTGATGGCTGATTCTGCTGCACGTAGACGCGAGCGAGTTCAAGAGCAACATCCATATTGGACTGATTCTGTTCCCAAGCCCGGCGCAGATGGTCTAGAGCGCCTTGCGAATCGCCTTCACGCGCCTCAAGTCGGCCCAGTTCTCCATTCGCAAAGGCGTCTTCTGGGTCCTGTGAAAGTGCCGTCTGCAAAAGCTTTCTTGCTGCGTCGTCCTTACCTTGGAGGACATCGGTCCGTGCAATCCCGACGAGCGCAGCCGGTAATTGCGGGTGTTCGGCCAATGCCTTTCCGTAACTTCCTTTCGCGGCGGCGATATCCCCTTGCACTCGCTTGAGATCGCCCGCGGCTACTAGTAGCAGTGCGTCCTGTTTACCGCTATTGAACCCCTGTGTAAGAACTTCTTTCGCTGTATCGAAGTACTCCAGTCCGATCAATTGTTCCGCCAGAGCATAGGCGATATCCGGGCGGCCAGGCGCTAGGCCGTGCGCACGGAACAACCATGGAATAGCCATTCGCGGCTGTCCGCTCGCGCTGTAATCAAGCCCAACATGTAAGTACGCATCTGTATGTCCGGGGCGCCGGTCAATAGCCTGAAAATAGAATTTCCGTGCTTCCTCGAAGTTCCGAAGGTGAGAATAGGACAGCCCGAGATTGAAATACACAGCATCGTCCGCGTCCTGAGGCGGCACGTCCTTCAAGTAATTTACTGCGAGTCGATACATTCGATGTTGCGCAAATAGGGTACCGAGTGAGAAGAGCAGAGCGGGCGACATACCCGGCCTCTGCGGCGATAAAAAGCCATTGATCCGAGCGATTTGATGGGTTTCAATCAACGTGCGGGCAAACCATATAATGAGAATAGGGTCCTGAAGGGGAAGAGGATTCTTCTCTAGCCCAATCTGCTGGAAGAGTTTCGCCGCCCGTCCCCAGTTTCCTAATTCGACGCAAGCGCCGATCAGATACTTCGCGGCGACGACACTCGAGGGATCCAGCGTTAGAGCCTGTTCTAGCGTTTGTGCAGCGTCCATCGGTTTTTTATTCCGGAGGTATACTGCGCCAAGCTCTGTAAGTAATCGAGGTGAGCTCGGCTCAAGAGCTATGGCACTTCGAAACGCATCTTCTGCCGCGGATATATCACCCGCCAGTCCATCCGCGACTCCCAAGAGTTCAAAAAAACCGCTGGAATGTGCACAGTCCCCGCGAACGTCTTCAAGAATAGAACGTGCTTTGGCAATGTCGTTTTGCTGTAACGCGAGCGCCGCAGGTCGGAGGCTTTCGCTGCAACCTAACATTGCAGCGGCTAATAAAAAAACGGGTAAAACAACCATTGCATGCCAGGGCCTCTCCTTTCAAAACGCGAACTGGCCCGGGGTCAAAATATCAATTTTAGAGCTAACTGAATTTCTCGGGACGCGGCGGCGGTACCAGTTATTACGCCGAAATTACTATCTGTTACGACAGCGTCAGGCAAGCCGAAGTTAGTGTGATTGAATATATTGAAAAACTCGGATCGGAATTGCAAATTTAATCGCTCTGTGAAAGGAAAGTCTTTGAACGCAATGAAGTCCACATTTTTCAAAGGCGGCCCCGTCATGTTGTTCCGTCCCGCATTGCCAAACGTAAAGGCCGCAGGTTGTTGAAAGGCGCCGATATTAAACCACTCAAGGCGGCTTTGTGTAAACCCTGAATTAGGATTGCCAACAACTTGAGCTCGCTGACTTCCTCCACCGACATTGGCCGGGTCACCACCAGCTCGAACCCTGTAAGGCTGACCAGAATTAAGAGTAGCGACCCAACCTAGATTCCAGTTGCCCAAGATGGTCCGTGCGAACCCATTCGCATTCGACAAATACTGTTTACCTTTACCGAAAGGAAGCTGATAAATGCCGCTAAAAACAAACATGTGAGCTCGGTTGAAATCTGAGGGTCCCCAGTCGCGTCGCCTGTCGTAGATAGTTTCAATACTTCCGGATTGCCCTTCTGATTGAATATCCAAAGATTTCGACCATGTGTAGGAAGCCAGGAAATTCAACCCAAAGGATAATGACTTTTGTAATTTCGCCTGTAGCGCATTGTAGCTCGCATTCCCCACGTTTTCGTCGAAGGAAAATGATCCACCATACGCGGGAAAGGGCTGACGCAAGGCGATCGGTCCAGGTCCCGGGAAGAGCGCTGTATTCGCCACAGGCTGAATAAACTGATGCCGGCTTAGAGATCCGACGTAATCAACGTTGAAAACAAGAAAATGAGCGAGCTGTTGCTGGACCCCCGCATTGTACTCCATGGCATACGGAATTTTGTTTCGCGGGTCGGCGCCAAAATCAACTAAGGGTTGCAAAGGATTGAAATACGAACTACTAGGTGGCAAGTTATTGAAGTGTGTCGTTGGCAGTCCCTGATTGAGACCAACGTTAGAGATTCCCACTCCTTCCGGCCATGAAATGCGTGGGTCCTGCGTCTCCTGTACCAGTGTATTGTTGTGGTCGTCAAACATCGCGAACGCAGTGTGCGAATGACCGTAGAGGGACTTGCACGATATGCCAGTCCAAATCGCGGTTGAAAGCCGTTGTAGTGAGGGTCATAGTAAGTCTTCCTTACATTGGCTTGCGGGTAAAGCGGGGGAACCGGACCGGAGACCAGGAAGTTCCCCGTAAGGACGTCGAGCCCCGAGACAATCTTGCTCCCATAACTAGGCGGTTTCACCAAGTCATATCGCAAGCCATATGTGACAGTTAGTTTTTTTGATGCTTGCCACTGGTCCTGAATGTAGCCGCCATACCACCAGCCGCGCTCGTTCGCTGAGGTGTTTCCCAGAAAACCAGAAAGATTATCCGGTAGACCAAGCATGAAACTAGCGGCCCCACTGCCGGAATTATCAGCCACGCCGCGTTGGGACGTGGCATTCTGAGTAAACCCGACGGCTGCTCCCCAGCCATCGTCGAAGCTGTGGATATGGTAGATCATTGCACCCACGCCGATCGTGTGGTTGCCGCGGACAAGCGAAAGGTCTGCGTGCCCATCGTGGTTATATTGTGGTCCTAGAGGAATTGCAAACTGGCTCACACCGGTATAGCCGTTGGAAATACTGATCTGTGGACCAAGCGCTATCCCGTTCTTTGCTGGAGCATGCTGCGCAAAGTTAGTGGCCGCCAGGAAAGCGTCACCCGCCGCCGCATCAAATTGGCCATAAACTGTATTCGTGTAGCCGTAGTGCACATTTAAGATAACGGTCGGGCCAAACAAATGCGTATAACCCAACGCGAATGTTTGCCCATAATTCTGCAATGTCTGTTGATATGTGGGTAATGCTTCGGGGCGCAGTAGATTTGCGTTGGAGCGATTGTAGCGGCCATACATCGTATCGTTGTCACCAAAACGATGGTCAACTCTTATCCCAGCTTGATCGCTGGATGTGTGGTTGCCGCCCGCAAACTGGAAGTTTGGAAGTACGCCGGGCCCTACATTCAAGTTCGGTAGCGGATAATACTTCTGTAAGACGAGCTGCGTGGTGGGGTCGATGCGGTTCGCGGGGATTAGATTTCCAGGGAAAGGATCGCGCAGGATGTTGGCAGGATTCGCGGGATCGGGACGGCTGGTATTTGGATCGAAGATTTGGTTTCGATAAAATGGCCGGTTTAGACTGTCTGTTCCTATTTGGGAACCAAGTAGGCCGGAAAAGTCTCCCTGACGCATGGCTGCGGTTGGAACACTCGCGAAGCGGCTTAGGCTCTGCGCGGACCTGAATCCTTCCCAGTATGCCTGGAACCAAGTATTATCCTTGCCGTTGAAAAAGGGCAGTCGAACAGGACCGCCAAAGGTGACCCCATACTGATTTTGCCGGTAGGGCGGCTTTGTCTGATCAAAGAAATTTCGGGTGTCCAGAACGTCATTGCGGAAGAATTCCCACACCGCGCCATGGAATTCGTTCGTTCCTGATCGACTGACAATATTGATATTGGCGCCCGATGAAATGGAGAACTGAGCATCGGTAATATGCGATTGGACATTGAACTCCTGCAAGGCATCTGGTGGGGGTGCAATGACCCACGTATCCGTGTAGATCGCATTATTTAGTACACCGTCCATGGTGAAATTGTTCTGCTGGCCACGCTGCCCGTTTACTGATGGGCTGATCGAGCCCGCTCCTTCCCGTACTGTAAAACTGCCTTGCTGTCCGGATTGTTGAGGAGCTGCGCCTGGGGTGAGAAGAGTCAACTGGGTAAAACTGCGGCCATTCAAAGGCAGATCCACAATCTGTTGATGTTGAACGACGTCACCGATAGTTGCGTCGGTCGTATTCAGCAGCGTGGTAGCCCCCGTCACCTCTATCGTTTGTGAAACCGTCGCGAGTGAAAGTTTGAAGTCGAGGGTAGCGCTCTGATTCACGAGGAGTTGAACTCCTGACCGGCTTGCCGTCGCGAATCCGGTCTTTTGGACGGTAATATCGTATGTACCTGGAGGCAGCTGCGGAATGGTGTAAGTCCCGCTATCCAAGGTGGTGGCTGTTCGCTCGAAACCAGTATCTTTATTTTTGGCCTGTACCTGGACACCTCCCATGCCAGATCCGGAGGGATCGGTGATCGTTCCATTGATAGAGCCGTTGGTGGTTTGGGCGTGCGAACACGCCCACGAGAAAAATGGCAACAAAAGCAACACAGCCTACTTTCACAATCACATCATCTTGGCTCCATGCTGTGGCGCTGCGCGCGCCTCTCAAACGATTAACTGCCAGCAATAGATATATGTCAGAACGCTGCAATCGTCAAGACTTCGTTAAGGCCTATGTGAAAGCGATAAAACTTGGATGGAACGAGAATTTCTGCCGGTTTTGGGCGATTTCTCTCTCGATTAGCAGGGCTAGTATTTTTTCGCGGGAGTTCATCAAAGCGAAGATGACGAACGGCGTAGAGCTCTGCCGAGCCTAGTTGCTGGCGACGACTCGGATTGTCACCACCTCGAACGGCTTTAACGAGAGTGGAATTCTGTTGCTTTCGACGGGAAGACTCTTGAGATCATCCTCCACTCCGGAACAAAGCTGGGCTGATTTGATCTGCGTATGAGAGAAATGAACTGCCGTGTCAGCCGCCTTACCTGCCGTCTCCTGAAGACGCAAGATCATTCCGTTTCCGTCGTCAGCCAGCTTCCACGTGATCAGCGCGACATCCGGGCCTTCCGTCTCTAGCAAAGCCTGTCCCTCTGCGGGCAGCGGTCGAACGGGATCGCCGACTTTATCTTGACGAACTACGTAATCCAATTCGGGGGGCCGCATCTCATCGAGGCCGAGGCGAGTAAGCTCCCCTCCATCAAATTTCGACTCGCTCGTCAAGGCATATCGAAAGGTAAAATCTCCTCCTTGGCCTGCCCGATAATTTGTGTGCCAGTAGTTGTTCATCGCATACGAAAAGATTGTTCCGGTCTTGGGCGTAAATGTGCCTGGCCAGGCGCCACGATTGATATCGCCGAAGCTCGCAAGAGAGGCGTCCAGGGGTACAATACCGACCGCAAGATTGCTATCGTGAACGGCCATCCATTGCTGGACATTGAACCATTCCAAGCTCCCGCCCTTCATCAGATCGCGAGCCGGATTAACCCATGCCTGTTGCGTCGCGTAGCTGAAATCCGGATTCGAGACGTTGATTGGGAACGCGAAATAGACGCCTTCTTTTTTGTTTGTGTATTGCTTGTGCACGCGGTAGCGAAACTCGATCCTTTTTTGATCGTTGAAAAGCAGGATTTCCGTTTCGACCGCAGGGGTGTTGATCGTGGAACTAGACATGCGAATCGACTCTCCCCACGGCATCTGTTCGACTCCCAGGAATTTGCTCTCCGATGCCGCGTGTACCTTGAGTTCGCCCGGCGCGAGGGCTGGAAATGGATTGATCATCTGTGTGTCTCCATCGCCGCCCGTTACGTATAGATACTGGCCGAACTTGTATGGGCTATTCGCATCTACAATCTCGCGCTGTAACATTTTGTCGTAAATGCTGGTAAGTGCACCGCTTCCTTCGTCGATCTTGATCCGGTAGAATCGATTTTCAATGGTTTGCTCCTTTGATCGGTGAATCTCAGGAGGACCTTTCTTGCCGTAGCTGATCCTGAAGCACTTGTATCCCACCGACGGCAAATCTCTAGCCAGAAACCGAACGCGCAGAAATTTCTCCTTGTGATAGAGGATCTCAAGCGGAACGCGCTGGTGAGTCGTTAAATCGATTAGCTCAGGGTGCTCGAAAAGGTCCGTTTCTACGACAGCATCGCGTCGCCAATTCAGAGAATTGAACACCACCAGTGTATTCGCGGGTATGTGGATTTGATCCGCGAGTTGACTCAGGGATCGGTTCATAACATCCTCGATCTCCAGTGCGGCCTGATCGGCACGGCTATCTTTTACCCGCAGCTGCTTGACCGATTCATCATGATTCGGCTGCGAGACCGAATTGTAGGAAAGCCAGGTATGTTCCGCGAACAGGATGATGTTTCGCCAGGCGTCTTCTAATACACCCCTGGGAGGATTCAAATTAGCGTCGATCGAATGCGTAGCTGTAGAAAGAACCTCAGCAGAAAGCACCCGGTTTTGATTCTCACGATCTTCGGCTTCGAAGTAGGCATCACTCCCTATACCGTCCTCCCAATATCCGCCGCCATCGCCTTTGAACGTGGGAAGATCTGTTGCATAATGTGCGGCTATGTATTGAAAGAAGTCGGGAAAGGTCGCGTACGTTAGCTTTGGAAAAGCGTAGAGCTTGTTCCAATCAGCAGCAAACGTTGCAGTCGACGGAAATAGATCAGTATTCTCCACCTGAGTGCCGTAGAGGAGCGCCGCATCAGGCTTGTAGGCAGGTCTTGAATATGCCTGTAAGAAGATGGGCAATGACTCACGAACAGCATTCAAGTTGGGCGGCAAACCGAACAATGTTTGCACTTGCTCGTAATGCCGGGAGTACCAGAAAAGGACTTTCTTCCCATCAGGGCCCTCCCACCAAAATGGCGACTTTTCATTCCAATGATCAAAGAAGAAAATGGGCGCGCGATCATTGTTTGCCGCTGCTACGAAGTATTTCACACCGCTGGCGGCAAGGACGGACGGGTAGCTGCCAGAGTAGGTTGGAACATCAGTAATATTGGCATATTCAAATGGAAGACCGTGACCGCGAGCCAGTTCTTTTGACTCGTAAAGGGAGCGATATAAGGTCTCCAACGATGCGTAGGCTGTGAGTAGATTGCAATATTGTGCGGGAACGGCCATTTTCCCCTTGCGAATGAGCTCAAGGATCTCATCCCGTTTCGCCTGCGGGCGCGTTTCCAATAACTGCTGAAGATTCCAAGAACCATCCATGGAAAAGCGGAAGTCAGGATGTTGATGAATGAGATCAGCGGCTTGACTTAAAACTCTGGGCTGCACTTCCGCCACCTTCCCCTGATAATCGGTGTAACCGACATCAAGGTGAGTATGTGGAACGACGAAGAGGGTCCATTTGCGCTGCGCAGTAAGTGTGACAGGAATTACGCGTTTTGACTGGCCGCTCACGCGAATATTCCCGGAAACTGTTCCGTGCCACTCGGCGACTTCAAAGGAGACGCGCCGCTCTCCGAACTCGCCGGCGGGAAAATGTGCTTGATAGTGATTTCCGGCGACCTCAAGATCGGCCGTGCCGGCCTTCCATGGCTTTGCGAAACGTATGAATGAATCGACGACTTCGCTTAATGCGCCCTGGTTCTGACGATAAAAAATGGTGGGCTCTACGTCCACGGTGATATTTCGAGCGATCCTTGGCTTCTTCGAATCATCCTGCTCGAGTGCGATGGCATCGTAGCTAATCCCGCCAATCTCCTTTTCGCCTGCCGCTGTAGGTGGATCATCAACGCAGGTGATGGTTACAATGTTCTCGCCTTGCTTCAAGAAAGACAAGGGAATTGCGGTTTTGACTGTACTCTGCGATTCATGAGGATCGAAAGCGTAAGTGAAGTCGCTGCGTGAGTAACTGAGCTGCGGGTGAAGATAGAACATACCCGAGTGACCATTCACCGCAATCTTTAAGGCTGGGATGCGGGGCTGGTCGATCAGAGTGGCAATTTTTAACCAGTAGGATCCCGATAGTGACTCTAGTGGGAACGAAATTCGATAAGACTGGCCGGTTCTTTGCCGGCCGGGCCAATCCTTAAGATCAGCCTTTGGAACCTGGAAGCTAACTGAATCTTTTGCGCCGCGAAAAAACTCCACCGGCGATTCGTCAAACTTTCCGATCTGCCAAATAGGCTTAGTCTGCCCGTCTGCGGCGATGACTGGCAGTAGAGCCAGCGATACCCATAGCAGCGTCCTGTATTTTATTTGGCAAAGAACGCCTTTTTGATTGCTCGACCCTGAGGGATCATGGCGTACGCGGTGGGAGGAAGAGAAGGTTCGCATTTTGCCTCTCCTGAACTACAATAGCGTTGGTTCTTTATTCACGGTCAAGATAAAGTCTATGAGTGGACCACGCGCCCTGTCAACGTGCCCAGTCCCGGCGGAAATTTTCTAGCAACGGGGTCTTTCCTTGCAACCGCCCTTGAAATCTTCAACGCCGCCGGCGCGCTCACAACATGCATCCGGTTCGCTGGGCGTGCTGGTCCTCGCGACGGTGGTGTCCGCGTTGGGTGGGTTTCTTTTCGGCTACGACAACATTGTTATCAGTGGTGCTATTGGCTATCTATCAAAGTTTTACCGCCTTGATCCGGTAGGCGTAGGATGGGCCGCAGGGTGCGCACTAGTTGGATGCCTGCTTGGTTCGGCCGGTTCCGGAGCACTGGCAGACCGGTTTGGCCTGAAGCGTGCCCTGTACGGCTGCGCTGCCTGTTTTGCCCTCTCGTCATTTGGTGTATGGATCTCGGACAGCTTCACGCAGTATGTGATTTGGCGCATCGTCGGAGGTGTAGGAATTGGCGCGGCTTCTATCGTAGCTCCTATGTATATTGCCGAGATCGCACCGCCGAGCATGCGCGGCCGGCTGGTGGTTTTTTATCAATTCGGCATAGTCGCCGGCATTCTGTGCGCCGTTTACGTAAATCTGTTGATAGAGCGGTCGGGCACAGAGGTGTGGCAAATTGCGCACGGCTGGCGATGGATGTTCGCAGCCGCTGCGGCGCCCGCGATTCTCTTCGCGATTGCTATCGTGTTCTGTAAAGAAAGTCCCCGTTGGCTCATGAAGGTGGGGCGCGAAAAGGAAGCGGAACAGGTACTGGCATTGGTGAGCCGCGAACCTACGGTTGAGGCACATGGCATCAAACGCTCTCTTGCGGAAGAGGTAGGCGGACTCAAGGAATTGTTCAACGGCCCATTTCGCAGGGCGCTTATTGTCGGATTCCTCTTGGCTGCCTTTTCCCAGACCAGCGGTATCACGTGTTTGCTCTCGTTTTTGCCCGAGATTTTCAAAAGTGCCGGGCAAAACGCTTCGGACGCTTTTTTTCGGACCGTCTTAGTCGGTGTCGTCAATTTGGCATTTACGGTTGTGGCTATCTGGCTGGTAGACAGAGCCGGTCGCCGGACGCTCATTCTCTTCGGCACATGTACGCAGGTGTTGGCGCTCGCCGCCGTCGGTTGTTTTTATCTGGCGGGTGGCGCAGGTCGTGGGATCCTGGCGGGAATTATGGCGTTTGTCGCCGGTCATGCTGTCGGCAACGGCGCGGTGTGCTGGGTGATCATTTCCGAAATTTTTCCGACCAAGGTGCGCGGCGCCGCCATGTCCATTGCAACTACCGCCATTTGGATTTTCGCTTATTTGGCAAACCAATTTTTTCCCGTTATGCAAAGCCATCTCCACAGCCATGGAACGTTTTTCGTTTTCTCTGCGATGGCGGCGTTAAATTTCTTGTTTGTGCTGCTTCTGGTCCCCGAGACAAAGGGTTATTCGCTTGAAGAGATTAGTCACCTCTGGTTACGAAACGTGAAAGCGGAGTCTGCATCGGTGTGACTTGAGTAAGACCTTAACGGACGCCGTTGCAATTAATTGAGGAGGAATCTCGAATGAAACTGGGCTTCGGCCTCTACCGGCACATGTTGAAGCCCGCTTACTTTGAGTTCGCACGGCAGGTGGGCGCGACACATCTTGTCGTTCACCTGGTGGACTACTTCAAAGGAGGCGAAAAGGAAAATCCACGCCGGGACCAACCAGTGGGTGAACTCGCCGGTTGGGGCTACGCAGGCAACCCGAATGAATTGTGGTCTCTCAATGAAATACAGGAGATTAAGAAAGAGATTGAACGGGCAGGACTGATTTGGGAAGCAATTGAGAACTTCGATCCCGCTCACTGGTACGACGTCTTGCTGGATGGCCCGCTTAAACGAAAACAATTGGAAGGCCTCAAAACCATGATCAGCCGCGTGGGAGAGGCTGGCATTCCCATCATCGGCTACAACTTCAGCATTGCGGGTGTTGCGGGCCGCATCACAGGTCCATTCGCCCGCGGAGGAGCCATCAGTATCGGTATGGATGGTCCCATGGATACGCCGCTTCCCTTGGGCATGGTATGGAACATGATCTACGATCCGGCTGCTCCCATGGGCCAAGCGCCACAAGCTACTCACGAGGAACTGTGGCAGCGGGTGGCAGATTTCTTGAACGAGTGCCTTCCGGCGGCGGAAAAGGCCGGCGTGCGGCTCGCGGCCCATCCTGACGATCCACCCATGCCTACACTACGTGGACAGCCTCGGCTGGTTTATCGGCCAGAGCTTTACCAGAGGCTGATCGACATAAACCAAAGCCCATCGAATCAGTTGGAATGCTGCGTCGGGACCCTCGCCGAAATGAGGGAAGGCGATGTCTACGATGCAGTCGATCGATATAGCGCGCAGAAGCGAATCGCCTATGTTCACTTGAGGAATGTTCACGGGAAAGTGCCGAACTACCGCGAGTCGCATATTGACGATGGCGATGTAGATGTCCTACGGATCCTGCGCATTCTTAAGAAGAACGACTTCTCCGGACTCATCATTCCCGATCATGCCCCGCAGTTGACATGCGACGCACCATGGCACTCTGGCATGGCTTTTGCTATGGGATATCTACGCGCCTGCCTGAAAGCCATTGAAGGAAACAATCAGTGAATGACTTTCAAGATAAGGTAGCGATCGTTACGGGCACAACAGGCATCGGCAAGGCGGTCGCGAAGCGTCTCGCTCGAGGGGGCGCTTGCGTTTTAGCCTGTGGAATCGATACCCGCGCCAACGAAGCGCTCGCCAAGGAAGCCGCGGCGGAGGGGATCACGATAAGTGTCCAACGATGCGATGTCTCGTGCATGGCTGATGTTGAAGCAGCAGTCGCAAAGGCCTCCGAATCGTTCCTCGGCTTGGATATCCTCGTGAATTCGGCGGCGGTTCACCCGTATGGAACCGTATTGGAGACGGATCTGGAAAGCTGGAATCACTGCCTCAGCGTCAATGTGACAGGTATTTTCCTTTTCGCGCGCTTCTGTGTGCCGGAGATGAGAAAGCGCGGTGCGGGGGCGATTGTGAACGTTGCATCTGTGCAAGGCCATGCCTGCCAGCGTGGTGTGGCAGCTTACGTTGCTTCGAAGGGAGCCATTCTCAGCCTGACTCGGGCGCTCGCGCTCGATCATGCAGTAGACTGCATCCGCGTGAACTCGATTAGCCCAGGCTCGATCGCTACCCCGATGCTGGAGTTTGCTGCTCGCACGTTTTACCCTGCGGCGACAGTCGAACAAGTGTTCCATCGCTTTGGAGAGACACACCCGCTTGGGCGAGTAGGAACTCCGGAAGAAGTCGCTGAACTAGCTGCATTTCTCGCATCATCAAAAGCGGGCTTTTGCACAGGTGGCGACTATCTTGTTGACGGCGGTCTATTGGCGGGAATCGCGCTCAAGTGAGATGTTTCGTATGTTCCTGACCGAAGAACCCACATGCGTAGCGCCGGTAGGCGATCGCTGCGGTGAGGGTCCCGTTTGGCACGACGGCGAACAAGCGCTGTATTGGACCGATATCAATCGGTTTCTCATTCATCGTTTTGATCCGTGTGATCGATCTGTAAAGTCCTGGTTCTTCGA
>Ga0157374_10002002_pt1 | contig 17117 bp, 18 predicted proteins | sample M25metaG_FD_115308 | JGI IMG/M metagenome (GOLD analysis project Ga0157374, IMG submission 115308) | Miscanthus rhizosphere microbial communities from Kellogg Biological Station, Michigan, USA - M2-5 metaG | ecosystem: Host-associated > Plants > Roots > Rhizosphere > Soil | place: USA: Michigan...
ACGATGTCCGGGCTGTCGCCGGACTGCACGACCTCGCCCGTCTTGTCGTCGCGGTCGCGGAAGAAGCGGAGCGCCTCGCGGTCGTAGTAGGCGTTCAGGTCGGTGCCTTCCACCGGGATCGCGGGCAGAACCGGCCCCGGGATCCACGCGCCGGGCGAGGGCCGCTTGCGCGACCAGAAGCGGCGGCCGCGTTCGAGAGACGCGGCGATCTGCCAGTAGAGGAACTCCGGCGTGTCCGTGTCGTACGCGCGCGGCTCGGGGGCGCGGCCGGAGACGCGGAAGCCCCAGGGGCCCTTCTCCGTATCGCTCGGCGGCGGGATGGACACGAGCCGCTCGCCCCGACCGGCGGGGTCGTTCAGGTAGACGCGAATCCGCGGCGGACCGGTCTCGCTCATTCTTACCGTGTCGCTTCCGCCGAGTCTATCGCGCGTCGATCGTCATCAGCGCCGTGAGGCGCGCCCCCCACAGGCGCGCAGGGCGCGCTTATCAGCGCCGTGAGGCGCGCCCCCCACAAGGAGTTGCGCTATCCTCGTCGCGATGCGGGCGGCGATCGCGTCTCTGCTCATCTCCATCGTCGCGCTTCCCGCTTTCTCTCAGCAGGCGGAGCGCAAGACCTCCTGGCCCCTGTCCCTCCGGGACGGGCTCCCGAAGGAGCTGCCCGGCTACACCGCGGCGCCGACGGACCCGCTTCCCGACACCGACGAGAACGACATGGGGGTGTTCACGGAGGTGTCGCGCTTCTACCAGAGGATCGAGAGCCCCACGGTGACCCGGCAGTTCCGCCTCGTGGTGCAGGACTACGGCAAGGAGAAGGATCTCGAGTCCGACATCCGGAAGGCGGTCGCCGAGTCGGCGAAGGCGCCGAGCGTCGAGGCGAAGGAGGTCAAGGTGGCCGGGCTGACGGCGTTCGCGGTCACGGACCGATCGGGCGGCAACCCGACGACCCTCGTGACGGTCGTCGTCCTGCCCTCGCGGCTGGTCCTCGCCCAGGGCGCCAACATCGAGCGCGAAGACGCGCTCAAGCTTCTCGCCCAGGTCGACTTCCCCCGTATCGCGGCGACTCGATGACGCGCCCCGAAGCGGGGGACAGCGATCGCGCCGCCGTCCACGTCCGCCCGGCGCGTCGGGAGGACTGGCCGAGGATGGTCGAGCTGGAGCGTCAGCTCGCCCGCTTCGAGAAGCTGCCGGAGCCGAACGACGAGGAAGCGGCGCGGCTCGGCGAGATGATCTTCGGCGGCGGCTCGATCGAGGCCCTCGTCGCGGAACGGAACGGCGTCATCGAGGGAATCGCGATCTTCTGGGAGGGGCTCGGGTCCTCGTTTCGGGCGCGGCCTTTCCTCTTCCTGGAGGACCTCGTCGTCTCGGAAGCCGCCCGCTCGGGGAGGATCGGTGAGGCCCTCATGCGGGCTCTCGCGCAGGAGGGGGTCCGCCGCGGAGTCGTGAGGGTCGAGTGGCACGTTCTCGGATGGAACGAGGACGCGATCCGCTTCTACCGACGCATCGGTGGCGCGGAGCAGCAGGGCTGGTTGCGTTACGAGCTGAAGGGAGACTCGATGCGGAGGCTGGCGGGCGAATCGGGCTAGGTCGTCGAGCGACGAAAGCGTCCGGCGGCGTCAGCCGTTCGGGACATCCCACAGGTTCTTCACCGCCGGGTGGTCCCAGGGGATCCGCAGCTCGTCGGGTGCCGCGGCGTCGAAGCTCTTCGTCACGAAGTAGAGCAGGGCGCACGGGTTCGTCAGCGGCCGATAGCCGTGCGCGACGCCCGCCGGGATCCGCACGAGAACGTCCTGCCCGCCGCCGGCGACGATGACCTGGGTCTTGCCGAAGGTCGGCGACTGCTGGCGGACGTCGAACAGGACGAACTTCGCCTTCGACGGCGGCGGCACGAACCAGATGTCGTCCTGGTGCAGGTGGTAGTGGAGGCCCTTGATGTGGCCCTCGGCGTCCACGATCGAGAAGTTCATCTGCTCGATCGGAACGTTCTGGAAGAACCCGGCGAGCTCGCGGCTCTCCGGATGATCCGCTTTGGTCCGGAAGATCTCGAGGAAGAAGCCCCGGTCGTCGGTGAAACGCCGGAGACGCATCGTCTTGACGCCGTCGATGGGTGCGGGACGGGAGTAGTCCTTGGCCTGCGAGCGAAACTCGGGCGCGATGTCGTCAGGCGTCATGGTGCGCATTAGGCGGGAGGCCGCCCGCCCTCGTCAAGGAGATCTCCGCTCGAGCCGGACGGTGCGATGCGGGTGAAGGAAACCCCTCTCCCCACGCGTCAGCGGGGGGAGAGGGCAGGCGTGAGGGGGCGGCCGACGATGCCGCCCCACGCCCTCTCCGGAGGCCTTACCGGCCTCTCCCTCAGGAGGCCTTACCGGCCTCGGGCTTGATGTCCCCCTTCGCCGTCCAGGTGATCGTGAAGCCGTTGCGGTTCTCGTAGGAGTACTTCGGGTTTCCGTCGGCGCCGTCGAAGTGGTGCTTCGACGGGGCGAGGACGAACCCCTCGTTCGAGGTCGAAAACCAGTACTGCAGGTTCTTGATCACGACGGGAGCGCCCTTGTCGGGCCGGTTCGTCGCGGTCTTGTCGAGCGAGATCTCGGCCAGTCCGCTGGCCATCCTGGCGTGCGACGACTTCGCGTCGTCTTCCCACGTGATCGTGTCCTCGCGGGTGGTGACCTTCTTCCACTTGACGGGAAACACGGTGTTGATGATCTTGCCGATCGCCTCGCGCTGCGGCGCCGTCGTCTTCTTGTCGAACGTGATCTCCGCCCAGTTCGTCGGCATGCCCGGTCCGGGGTGGTGGTGCCACTCTCCCCCGAGATCCAGGTTGATCCATACGATCGCATCCGAGAGGTCCACGTCCCCGTAGTGGCTTCCCTTGCGGAACTTGTAGACGTTGTTGGCTTCGCACTTGTGCTCGTCGGCGGACGGGCCGAAGTAACACGTGCAGAACAGCGGGCAGGAGCAACCCTCGATGGTGTCGACCGTGACGTCGTAGGTGCCGGCCTTCCCCGTGGCCGCCTTCACGGCGCGGGTGCTCCCGGCCCCCACGATGGCGATACCGGCAACGAGCGCGGCGACGATGGAAACCTTGGTCTTCGTGGTCATGCCACCTCCTCCTCGTCGAATCGAAGTCCGCAATGGGAATTGCGGGATGGCAATATTGTTCCCCGCGTGGGCATCGGTTTCAAGCCCCTCGACGAGGGCGCCGAACCCGGAGTCAGAAGCGGTTGCCGGGGGTAATGTTAGGCTTTCGGCACACGGAGGAACAATGCTCGGTATCCAATCGCGCACGCGCGCCCTTCTCGTTGCTGTCGCCCTGCTCGCCGCCCCCGCGCTCTTCGCGCAGACGGGTCCCGACCCACGGGAGCAGAGCTTTCAGGTCTTCATCGACGGCGTCCTGACCCCCGGAATCATCGGGTATCGCCTCGAGTTCAACCACGATCCGGTGACGCGCACGGACTCCCGGCGGCTCGACACCGCGTATTCCCCCGACCAGCGGCGTCTCGTCCTGTCGGTGACCCAGAAGGGTCTGAACCGGATCCAGGACTGGATCAACAGCGCCACCGACACGGGCACGCCCATCGCCAAGTCGGTCGCCGTGGTCGCGCGCGACCAGCAGCAGACGATCCTCGTGCGGTGGGAGCTGACGAACGTGCAGCCCGCGACGATCTCGTCGGCCGCGCAGGGACAGATCAACGAGGTCACCGCGACCGTGGAGTTCATGTACTCCACGCTCAAGCAGACGCAGGCCGCGACGGATTAAGAGGTCCGCGGGTCGTCGCCCCGCGGAGGGCCGCTCCGGCGGCCTAGTGTTCCCGGTTCAGGTTCTTGATCGCGTCGAGCAGGGTCACGGGCGCGCGCTCGAAGCGCGCTCCGAACGCACGGCGGGTCGACTGCGTGGGGACGGCTTCGAGGAACACGACGTTTCCGCGGACGCGGAAGCTGCGGCGGTCGCCGGGCAGCGAGAAGACGAGCTCGACGTAGTCCCCGATGCGCGGCGAGCGCGACGTCGCCACGTACATGCCCGCAACATTCACGACCTCGACGAAGCCGGTCGTCTCCTGCTCGCCCCATTTGAGCGTCGCTGGAGCGCCGATGCGCACGCGTTCCGAAGCCCTCTCATTGGCCGGTTTGCGGGACATCGCCTGCTGCCTCCGGACCGAGGAAACCGTGGATTCTTCTGGCTTGGGGGTCATCGTAGCACAGCGATCCGAGCACATTTTTAGCGGGTTTCCAAGGCCGGGAGCAAGGTCTTTTCCAACTTCTTATACAGGCGGGCGGTGGCTTCCACGTCGCGCCGGCAGTAGAGCGCGATCTCACGGACGCGCCCGGATCGGTAGTAGTGGCCGACGGAATAACCGTCCATGCCCTGCTCCTTGGGGCTTTCTACGCCGAATACCTTGCACGCGAAGTCCAGGTTCCACTTGCGCGACGCGCCGAAGAAGGAGATGACCTCGAGAAGGTCGGTGTGGGGCCGGATGGCGTAGCGGTAGCCGACCAGGTTGCGGGTCACCGTGACGCCGAGCGCCGCGCTGCGGAGCATGAGGAACGGGCCGTCGAATCCGCGCCCGTTGAACGTCACGAACCGGTGGAACTTGCGCATCGCCCGCCAGAACTCCCCGAGGAACTCGGTCTCGCCGTCGCCGATGAACTGGAAGAGCCCGTCCGACGACGTCTCCTCCTGGCGGCCGTCGGTCTTCTCGTACCAGACGCGTCCGCGCTCGGAGTCGGGATTGAGCATCGCGACCGCGATGATCTTCCCCGTGAACGGCCAGAGCGACATCATCTCGGGCAGCTTCTGGCGCTCCTCGTCGGTTCGCGCGTTGCGCGAGAGGTAGGTCCTCTGCGCGTCGTCGAGGTCGTCCCAGGATTGACCGGCGGTTTCGATGTCGAGGACGACGGTTGCCACGCGGCGGATGCTATTCTGTCTGCCGCTCCCGATGAAGCGATTCTGCCGCCGTCTCCTCGTCTCGGCAGCGCTGGCCGCCCTCTCCTGTGCCCGTCGGGAAGCGCCGGCGGCACCGGCCTCGGTTCTCGTACGGCACCTGGTCGGCGACCCGCTCTCGCTCGATCCCACGGTCACCGGCGAGGAGTCGGGCCTGGTCGTCGAGGAGCTGATCTTTCGCCCCCTGATCGGGATCGACGCGGCGCGCCGCCCCGTGGCCGCCCTCGCCACCTCCTGGACGAACTCGCCCGACGGACTGTCGTACGAGTTCCGGCTCGATCCGTCGGCGACGTGGGAGGACGGCAAGAGCGTGACGTCGGACGACGTGCGCTTCACGATCGAGCGCGTCCACGATCCGAAGGTCGCCGCCGTCAACTGGGGCTGGGGATTCGACGACCTCGTGTCGATCGAGACCCCCGATCCGGTGACCATCCGGTTCCGCTTCTCGAAGCCGAACGCCGGCCGGATGATCGCGTTCGCGCTGCCGATCGTGTCGGCGGCCGCGTTCGCGCACGCGCCGAGCGCCGCCGACGCCGGGCGCCATCCCGTCGGGAGCGGTCCGTATCGCTTCGTCTCGTGGGAGACGAACCAGAAGATCCGTCTCGCCCGGCGCGCGGACGCGAAGGACGCGAAGTTCGACGAGGTCATCTTCCGCGTGATTCCGGACAACAACGTCCGCTACCAGGCCGGCATCCGCGGCGAGCTCGACGAGTTCCGCCTCACGCGGGACCAGACCCGCGCCGCCGCGGCCTCCCCGGACTTCCTCGCCCGCAACCGCATCGTCAGGGTTCCCCAGTTCATCGAGGTCATGCTGGTGTGGAACTGCAGGATCCCGCTGCTCTCCGACTCTCGCGTCCGCCGCGCGCTCTCGCTCGCGATGCCTCGCGCGGACCTGGCGAAGAACCTCTACCCGCCGGACGGCGCGAGCCTCGTCTCGGGACCATTTCCGCCGGGCGTGCCCGAGAACGCGCCCGACGTGGCGCCGGCGAAGTTCGACCCGGCGGAGAGCGCGAGGCTGCTCGATGCGGCCGGCTGGAAGGCGGGGGCGGACGGATCGCGCCGCCGCGGGGGTCGCAAGGCCTCGCTCGAAGTGCTCACCGTGGCGGGACAGGCCGTCTACGGAAACATCGTGGAGGTCATGCGGCAGGCCTACGCGAAGGTCGGAGTCGAAGTCGTGCCGAGGGCGTTCGACTGGGCGGCCTACACGGAGCGCGCCGACCGCGGTGAGTTCGAGGTCCAGCTCGCCGGGCGCCTGTTCCAGCCGCCGTTCCTCGACCCGTTCTCCTACTACCACTCCAGCCAGTTCGCGCCGAAGGGACAGAACAGCGGCTTCTACTCGAACCGCGAGGCCGATGCGGCCATGGAGAGCGCCCGTCGCGAGGTGGATCCGGCGCGCCGCATCGAGCTGATGCGCAGCGTGCACCGCCTGCTCGCCGCCGATCCGCCGGGCGACTTCCTCTGGGGAGCGGATCAGCCCTGGGCTTTCTCGAAGCGCATCGACGACGTCGAGATCTCCGACTTCGGGCTGTTCCACTTCCTGCCCGGTCCGCTCGGCTGGCGGCCGGCGGGCGAGAAGGGCGGCTCGGCCGGACGGCCGGCGAGCAACACGCCGCTCCCGTGAGCCCGCCGCTCTCGGGCGTGCTCGTCCTCGACCTCTCCCGCGTCCTCGCGGGCCCGTACTGCACGATGCTTCTCGCGGACCTCGGGGCGCGCGTCATCAAGGTCGAGCATCCGCAGGAGGGCGACGTGACGCGGGCGTGGGGACCGCCGTACGACCCCGTCAGCGGAATGTCCGCGTACTACCTGTCGATCAACCGCAACAAGGAGTCGATCGCGCTGGATCTCGCCTCGCCCGCCGGCGCCGAGTCCGTCCGGCGGCTGGCCCGGCGGGCCGACGTGGTCGTCGAGAACTTTCCGCCGGGCGGTCTCGAGCGCTTCGGGCTGTCGCTCGCGGCGATGCGCGAGGCGAGCCCTCGGCTCGTGACCGCGTCGGTGACGGGGTTCGGGCGAGTCGGTCCGGACGCGGACGCGCCGGGATTCGACCTGCTGGCGCAGGCGGGCGCGGGGCTCATGGCGATCACGGGTGAAGCGGACGGAGAGCCCACGAAGATCGGCGTCGCCGTCTCGGACCTGCTCGCGGGCTGCTACGCGGCCGTCGGAGTGCTGGCCGCTCTCACCGGGCGCGAGCGGACCGGGCGCGGCGCGCACGTCGAGATCAACCTGTTCTCCGTCACCCTCGCGTCTCTCATCAACGTCGCGCAGATGGTGCTCGTGACCGGCGAGGAGGCCGGCCGCCACGGCAGCGCGCACCCGCAGATCGTGCCGTACCGCACCTTCGAGGCGTCGGACGGCGCGTTCGTCCTCGCGGTCGGCACCGACCGGCAGTTCGAGCGGCTCGCCGCGCTGGTCGGCCGGCCCGACTGGTCGGCCGGCTCGTACGCCGCCAACGCCGGCCGCGTCGCCGGACGGGTCGCGCTCGAGAGCGAGCTGTCGCGGATTCTGAGAGGCGACACGCGGGCGAGCTGGCTCGCGCGGCTTCGCGCGGCGGGGATCCCGGCCGGGCCGGTGCGGGGCCCGCTCGAGGCGCTGCGCTCCGAGACGGCGCGGGCGCTCGACACGCTCCGCGCGCACAGCGGCGTCGAGTTCGTCGCGCCGGCGGTGCGGATCGAGGGGGAAGACCGGCGCCTGGAGTTCCCGCCGAGGCTGGACGAGCACGGAGAAGCGATCCGCGAGGAGTTCGATCTCCCCTGAGGGCCGGGCTCTCTAATCCGGAACCGAGATCCGCTCCGGCACCGCCGTCCCCGCCGTCAGCGTCCGCCACGCGATCGCTCCCAGCACCGTGACCCCTCCGGCGATCGAAAAGATCCCCGGCCGCTCGCCGATGAACAGGAAGACCCAGATCGGGTTGAACACCGGCTCGAGCATGCCGACGAGCGACGCCTCGGTCGCCGTGACGTGCTTCAGCCCCTGGACGAACAGGGCATAGGCGCCTCCGATCTGCACGACCCCGAGAAACGTGAGGACCACCGCGGACTTCGCCGTGACCCCGAGGTCGTGCCATGCGAACGGCAGGATCGCGAGGGCGGCGAGGACGTTGCCCCAAGTCACGACCGCCTCCGCCGCGGCGCCGCGCTCCCGGCGCAGCGCGAGCACGAGGATCGCGAAGAACAGGCTGGAGGCCAGCGCGAAGATCTCGCCGGCGAAGCCGCGCGACTCGAACTTGCCGGCGAAGAACAGGAGCATTCCGCCGAAGGCCACCGTCACGGCGATGCCGTCGCGGCGGTGGAAGGGCTCGCCGAGAACGGCGGGGGAGGCGAGGAGGACCCAGATCACGCCGAAGTACTGGAGGAAGATGGCGTTCGCGGCCGACGTCCACTTCGTCGCGAAGACGAAGGTCGTCAGGCAGGCCGCGTAGCTGACGACGCCGATGAGGAACGGAGCGGTCCAGCGCCAGGTCCTCGGCCGGAAGATCAGCGCGAGCGCGACGGCCGCGGTCGCCGAGCGGTAGAACGCGATTCGGAGCGGCGGGTCGGAGAGCCACTTGATTCCCATGCCGCCGGTCGACCAGAGCAGCGCCGCCGCCGCGACGAGGAGGATTCCCCGCCGGTGCGCCGCGGCTCCGGCGGAAACGGCCGCCGGCGCGCCCCGGGTCATCTCGGCGCACCCGAGGCCGGGATCACGGAGACCGCGGCGACGATGGCGCGCGCCGTGACCTCGGCGGCGGCCGCGCCGACGCGGAGCCGCGTCAGGACCGGAGGCGTGGGGCCGCCCGGCGCGAGCGCGAAGACGACGTCGCCGTCGACGACGGTGTGCGCGGGACGCACCGCGCGCGCGATGCCGTCGTGCGCCTCGATGGCGACTCGGCGCAGGGCGCCCGGGTCGAAGGGATGGCCGGCCGCGACACAGACGAGAGTCGTGTTCGCGGCCGCGAGCGGGCTCCCGTCGAGCGTCTCCTCGCGGAGCGCGCGCTCGGAGCGGAAGGCTCGTCCGCCGACGCCCGGGCCGGCGAGGACCTCGCCCGAAGCCGGGTCGACCACGTCGCCGAACGCGTTGACGGCGGCGAGGGCGGCGACGCGCGTCCCGTCGGGCAGGTCCAGCGCGGCCAGGCCGACCCCCCCGCGGCTCGCCCGCTCCACTCCGAGGAGCTTTCCGACCATGGCGCCCGCTCCCGCTCCCACCGGTCCGGAGGCCGGATCCGGGCCGGCCGCCGCGTCGCAGGCGGAGCGGCCCATCGCGGCGTCGGGGAAGGCTCCGGCGTCTCCGACCGCCAGGTCGAAGAGCACGGCGCCGGAGACGATCGGCACGCGCGCGGGCCCGATCGCATAACCGACGCCGCGCTCCCGCAGCCAGAGCGAGACGCCGGTCGCCGCCTCCAGGCCGAGCGCGCTTCCGCCCGCGAAGACCACGGCGTGGATCTCCGACACGAGGTTGCCGGGAGTGAAGATGCCGGTCTCGCGGGTGCCCGGCGCGCCGCCGCGCACGTCCACGGCCGCGACGGTCCCCGGCGGCGGAAGGACCACGGTGCAACCCGTGCGGCGGAGCGCATCCGTCGCATGGCCGATCCGGTAGCCGGGGGGAAACATGAGCGCGATGCTAATCGGGATCGGGGAATCGAGAGTTGGGAATCGAGAGCTGAGAATTCCGGAACGGGACGCTCAGAATTTTCCGGCCCTCAACTCTGAACTCTCAACTTCTTCAGCCTCGCGGGCCGGCCGGCTCTCCAGCACGCGATGCACTCGCGGGTGCCGCGAAAGGGACGGAATCGGCGGAACTCGCGGCCGCAGCCCTCGCATCGGTACGCGTGGCGCGCGCCGCGGTCGCGGAACTCGCGGAGCGCGCGCGTCTCGGGCGCGGCTCCCGCGGGAGCTCCGAGGGCGCGGGAGAGGCGTCGAAACAACCGACCGTGGCCCTCGCGCGGCCCCGCGAGCCGCCACGCCCATGCGTGCGCCGCCTCGTGTCTCAGCGTGTCCTCCTGGTCCGCGGGCGACATCCGGGCCGAGATCGTGATGCGGTGCGGGGGGCCGTACACGATCTCGCCCCCGGTCAGCTTGCGGGTCGAGACCCGGACGGACGCGGGATCGAACCCGAACCGCGCGGCGAGGCGGTCGTAGAGGAGCTGAAGCCTTTGCCGCGGATCCGCATCCGGGACCGGGAAGAGCAGCTCCACGCCGATAAGATTAGCAGCCGCACGAGGAAGAACGGAGGAAGCACATGCTGAAGCGGATCGCGGCGGCGTCGGTGGTGGTCGGGCTCGCATTCGCCTCGCGCCTGCGCGCCGAGGGACAGATGGTGTCGTATCCGAGCGGGTCCGAGACCGTGCGCGGCTACGTGGCGGCTCCGGACGGCGGCGGGAAGAAGCCCGCGATCGTCGTCATCCACGAGTGGTACGGGCTGAACGACTTCGCGAAGCGCAAGGCCGACGCGTTCGCGAAGGAGGGGTACGTCGCCCTGGCCGTCGACCTCTACCGCGGCAAGGTCGCCACCGACGCGGACACGGCGCACCAGCTCATGCGCGGGCTGCCCGAGGACCGCGCCGTGCGCGACATGAAAGCCGGCGTCGCGTATCTCAAGACGCGACCCGACGTCGATCCCGCGAAGGTCGGAGCGGTGGGATGGTGCATGGGCGGCGGGTACGCGCTCGCACTCGCGCTCGCCGAGCCGACGCTCTCCGGTACCGTCATCTACTACGGCCACCTCGTCACCGAGCCGGCGACGATCGCCTCGCTCAAGGTGCCGCTCGTCGGCAGCTTCGGCGGTCAGGACCAGGGCATTCCACCGGAGTCCGTGCGCGAGTTCGAGGCCGCCGCGAAGAAAGCGGGCAAGAGCGTGGACTTCAAGATCTATCCGGACGCCGGACACGGGTTCGCGTCTTCCACGGACCCGAAGACCTACCGGCCGGAGGATGCGAAGGATGCGGATGCGAGGGCGGAAGCGTTCTTCGCGAAGGTGCTGAAGGGAAAGACCTAGCAGGGAAAGAGGACGACATATTAGCAATCGCTAATATGTCAGTCTCCGGCCGGTTACGCCTGCCGGTTCTTGTACCAGTCGGCGTTGATCTGCAGGAAGTGCTTCCACTTCTCGGGGATCGTCTCCTCGGTGAAGATCGCGGTCACCGGGCACGCCGGCTCGCAGTTTCCGCACTGGATGCAGACGTCCGGGTCGATGTACAGCATCTCGGCGGTTTCGAACTCCTTCTCGTCCTTCCGGGGGTGGATACAGTCGACCGGGCACACGTCCACGCACGCGGTGTCCTTCGTACCGATGCAGGGCTCCGCGATGATGTACATCCCCATCCGATTCCTCCTGGCCGCGGCTGCGCGGGCCGAGCGATTCTAGAACAGGAAAGGGCGCGGTCGCGCGACGGCGCGGGCGAGGAGATCGCGGGGCGTCATGGACCCGGCGGGAGCGATTCGCTAGCTCCGGGAGACGGTGATCTGCAGGGCGCGGTTCTGGCTGCCGTCGGCCACGTAGCGGATCGTCACGCGCGCTCCCGGCGTGAGCACGCCCGTGATCCGCGTGTCGGAGTTCCAGACGTAGTGCGCCTCTCCGCCTTCGGCCAGCTTGATTGTGACCGTGCGTTCCGTCGCCTTGACGGTGGACACCGTGCCGGTCACGGTGACGGCGCCCCCCTCGGCTCCCTGGGGGGAGGCGGCGGCCAGCCCGGCGGTGATCAGGAACACGGCGAGAGCGAGCCCGATCGGCGCCCGCAGCGCCGTCCGGTTGCGGCTCCGCGAGGACATGGTGACTCCTTTGTACCGCATCGTCTGCACCTATCGCTCCCCGCAGTCGTCGGCGGGCGAATCGAAAACCGTGTCGCCCCGCCTGCGTATTCCGCCGCGGCATTGACAGCAGAGCGAGCGGTCCCTACAATACGCCGTTTTTTCGCGTCGATCGGGAGGTTAGACCGAATGACGAAACGCTGGGCGGAAGCGGAGTTGCGGTTCCTGAAGGACAACGCCGAAAAGATGAGCGTCCAGGCGCTCGCCGACGCCCTGTCGGTTCGGATCGACGAGCTCGAGAAGAAGATGGAAAAGCTGGGGCTCACGGGCGGAACGGCCGACGTCGCCGCGCCGAAGAAGCCGCTGACGCTCAAGGAGCTCTCCAAGCACACGGAGAACGCCCGCAAGGACTACGACCGCGGCGTCGCGGCGCTCCAGAAGAAGAAGCTCGAGGAAGCCGAGCGGCACTTCCTCGACCTCATCCAGAAGTACCCCGAGGAGAAGGAGCTCGTCGACCGCTCGCGCGTGTATCTCACCGTCTGCGAGCGCCAGCGGCGGGACCAGGGCCCCGCGCTGACCGAGCCCGAGGACTTCTACTACGCCGCGGTCCTCGAGAAGAATCGCGGCAACGTCGCCGAGGCGATCGAGCATCTCCAGCGCGCCGCCAAGAAGAACGGCGGCGGGAAGGTCGACTTCCTCCTCGCGTGCTGCTACGCGCAGAAGGGCGACCTCGAGGTCGCGGTCGACCATCTCCAGAAGGCCATCGCGGAGGACCAGCGGCATCGGATCCTCGCGCGCCACGACCGGGACTTCGATCCGGTGCGCGAGGCGCCGGAGTTCCAGAAGCTTCTCGCCTCGTAGCACGCGAACGACCGAACGGCGCGCCGACGGCGCCTTCTATACTGCTGGCATGAGTCCGCGCGCGGCGAAGGGCCGCTCTCGTTCTTCTTCATCCGTCGCGGCCGAGCCCGCGCCGCGCGCGGTGATCCTCGCGGCGGGTGCCGGGACGCGCATGCGTTCCACTCTGCCGAAGGTGCTGCACCGGGTGGCCGGGCGGACCCTCATCGAGGCGGTCCTCGCGTCCGCCGAGGGCCTGTCTCCGTCGCGCGTCGTCGTGGTCGTCGGCGCCGGCCGCGAGCGGATCGCGGAGTCGCTCTCGGGCCGGTCCGTGACCTTCGTCGCGCAGGATCCTCCGCTGGGCACCGGGGACGCCGCGCGCCGCGCCGTCGAGGCGCTGGGAAACGGCGCAGGTGCCGTCGTCATCCTCTCCGGCGACACGCCGCTGCTGCGGCCGGAGACGCTGCGCGCGCTGGTCGCGAGGCGGCTCGAACGCGGCCTCGACGCCGCGATCCTCTCCTTCCGCCCGCCGGACCCCGGCGATTTCGGCCGCATCGTGCGCGACGCGAAGGGCGCGGTGCGCCGGATCGTCGAGGCGCGAAACGCGACTCCCCGGGAGGCGAAGATCGCCGAGGTCAACGCCGGCGTCTACTGCTTCGCGCCGGAGGCCCTCGTCCGCGCTCTGGCGCGCCTCGAGCGCGACCGCGCCTCGGGTGAGTTCTACCTGACCGACGCCGTCGGCATTCTCACGTCGGGACGGGGCCGCGTCGAGGCCGTCGAGGTGGACGACTGGCGCGAGGCGTGGGGAGTCAACACGAGGCGCGACCTCGCGGCCGCCGAGGAGCTGGAGCGCCGCCGCAGCGTCGAGCGCGCGCTGGACGCGGGGGTGACGCTGCTCGACCCCTCGACGATCCGGATCGGGCCCAACGTCACCCTGTCGCCGGACTCCGTGCTCCACCCGTTCGTCTGCCTCGAGGGAGACACGTTCGTCGGCGAGTTCGCCGAGATCCTGCCGTTCACGCGGCTCGTCGACACCCGGGTCGCGGAGCGCGCCGTCGTCGGTCCGCACTGCGAGCTCGAAAAGGCGTCCGTCGGAGCGAGGGCCCGCGTGGGGCCGTTCTCCCGCGCGAGGCCGGGCTCGGTGTACGAGGAGGACGTGCGCGTCGGCAACTTCGTCGAGACGAAGAACACGGTGCTCCGCCGGGGCGTCAAGGCCCAGCACCTCGCCTACCTCGGAGACGCCGACGTCGGCGCGGGGTCGAACGTCGGGGCCGGCGTCATCACGTGCAACTACGACGGCGAGAAGAAGCACCCCACGAAGATCGGGGAGAGGGCGTTCATCGGAAGCGACGTGCAGCTCGTCGCGCCGGTGTCCGTCGGGGACGGAGCCTACGTGGGCGCCGGGACGACGGTCACGCAGGACGTCCCGCCGGGGGCCCTGGCCCTCTCCCGCGCGCCCCAGACCAACAAGGAAGGCTGGGTCGCCAAGCGCGAGGCGAAGCGCCGGACGAAGCGGGAAAAGGGCGAGAAAAGCGAGTAGAATCGCTCGTTCCATGACAATTCACGCCTTCCCCGCGTCCCGGCTCTGCATTTTTCGGTTCGAGGCCTAGCCATGTGCGGCATCGTCGGATACGTCGGGCCGCGCGAGGCCGGCCCGCTCCTCATCGAGGGGTTGAAGCGCCTCGAGTACCGCGGCTACGACTCGGCGGGCATCGCGACGCTCGGCAACGGAACGTTCACGATCGAGCGCTGTCCGGGCAAGCTCGGCAACCTCATCGAGAAACTGAACGGGTCGCCGGCGCCGGGGCCGACGGGCATCGGACACACCCGCTGGGCCACGCACGGGCGGCCCACCGAGATCAACGCGCACCCGCAGACGGACTGCACCGGGTCGATCGTCGTGGTGCACAACGGCATCTTCGAGAACTTCGCCGAGCGCAAGGCGGCGCTGATCCGCGCCGGGCACCGCTTCCGGAGCGAGACGGACACGGAGGTCTTCGCGCACGAGGTCGAGGCCGCGGACACGGGCGACATTCACGCGGCGGTCCGCGCGGCGATCGGCAAGCTCCATGGCGCGTACGCGGTGCTCATCTCCTCGAGCCGGGAGCCGGGCGTTCTCGTCGCCGCGCGCTCGGGCCCTCCGATCGTGCTGGGGCTCGGCCAGGGCGAGAACTACGTCGCGTCGGACCCGGTCGCTCTCGTTCCCTGGACGCGCGACGTCATCTTCCTCGAGGACGGAGACGTCGCGCGCGTGGACCGCGAGGGCGTGCGGATCGCCAACGTCCAGGGAGAGAGGCTCGAGCGGCCCGTCCACCGGATCCTGTGGGACGCCGTCGCGGCCGAGAAGGGCGGCTACCGCCACTTCATGGCCAAGGAGATCCACGAGCAGCCCACCGCGATCGCGGAGACGCTCGGCGGAAAGGTCTCGCTCGAGACCGGGGAGCTGTACCTCGACTCGCCGCTGCTCTCGCCGGAGCGCGTCGCGGGCTACGACCGGGTGCTGCTGCTGGCGTGCGGCACCTCCTGGCACTCCGCGCAGATCGGCAAGTTCCTGATCGAAGGGATGGCCCGCATCCCCGTCGAGGTCGACTACGGGAGCGAGTTCCGCTACCGCCGTCCCGTCCTGAACGACCGGGTCTTGACGATCGGCATCTCTCAGTCCGGGGAGACCGCGGACACGGTCGCGGCGCTCTCGGAGGCGCGGCGCGCCGGGTCGCCGATCACGGCGATCGTCAACGTGCCCGGGAGCCAGATCGCCCGCATGGCCGACGCCGTCTTCGCCACCCACGCCGGACCGGAGATCGGGGTCGCGTCCACCAAGGCGTTCACGACCCAGCTCGCGGTGCTGTACCTGGTCGCCGCCAAGCTGCGGGCGTCGCGCGGTCTCGCGCCCGTGCTCTCGCCCGAGGAGCGCCTGGCGCTCGCGCACCTTCCCCGTGCGGTCGAGGACGCGCTCGCCGTCGAGCCGCAGGTCGAGGAGCTCGCGCGCCGGTACCAGCATGCACGAGACTTCCTCTTCCTCGGCCGCGGACTGCATTACCCGGTGGCGCTCGAGGGCGCGCTGAAGCTGAAGGAGATCTCCTACATCCACGCCGAGGGCTACCCGGCCGGCGAGATGAAGCACGGACCGATCGCGCTCGTCGACGAGAACCTGCCCGTGCTCGTCCTCGCGCCCCACGACGCGTGGCGCGAGAAGACGCTCTCGAACCTGCGCGAGGTCAAGTCTCGCGACGGCATCGCGATCGTGCTGGGAACGCGCCAGGACGACGAGGTCGCCGAGATCGCCGACCACGTCCTGATCGTCCCGGAGACGACGCCCGAGCTCCAGCCGATCGTCTCCGTCGTACCGCTGCAGCTCTTCGCGTACCACGTCGCGGTTCGGCGCGGGTGCGACGTGGATCAGCCGCGGAACCTCGCGAAGTCGGTCACGGTCGAGTAGGCGACGGGCGGTGGGTGACGGGTGACGGGGCAATCCCCTCTCACCTGTCCTAGAATCCCGCGGTGCCCGACCTCCTCGACTCCCTGAATCCCGAGCAGAAACAGGCCGTCCTCCACGAGAAGGGGCCGATCCTCGTCCTCGCCGGCGCGGGGTCGGGGAAGACCCGCGTCATCACGCACCGCCTCGCGCACCTGGTGTCGCGCGGCGTCGATCCGCGTTCCATCCTGGCCGTCACGTTCACGAACAAGGCGGCGGGGGAGATGCGCGAGCGGGCGCAGGCGCTCCTCCCGGGGGCGCCCCTGACCTCCTTCGTCGGGACCTTCCACGCTTTCGGGCTGCGTCTCCTCCGCCGGAGGGCCCAGGCCGCCGGGCTGCCCCCTCGCTTCGGCATCGCCGACTCGTCGGACTCGCTGGCGCTGGTCAAGGAGGCCATGGAGGAGCACGGCATCTCCGAGCAGATGCTGCCTCCGCACTCCGTGCGCGGGCGGATCTCGCACGCGAAGAACGCGATGATCCCGCCGCAGCGCTTCGCCCAGATGGCGACCGACTTCGCCGGCGAGCGGATCGCGAAGGTCTACGCGTCCTACGAGAAGCGGCTCGCGGCGTGCGGCGCGCTGGACTTCGACGACCTCATCGTGCGGCCGGTCCGGCTCCTCGCCGAGCAGCCCGGCGTCCTCGCCGAGGAGCGGCGCCGCATCCGCCATCTCCTGATCGACGAGTACCAGGACACCAACTCGGCGCAGGACGCGCTCGTCAAGCGCCTCGGCGAGGGCGCCGACTCGCTCGCGGCCGTCGGCGACGAGGACCAGGCGATCTACCGCTGGCGGGGCGCCGAGGTCGAGCACATTCTGCGGTTCGAGGAGGATTTCCCGGGCGCGAAGGTGATCGCGCTCGAGCGCAACTACCGCTCGACCGACAAGATCCTCGCCGCGGCGAGCGGGCTCGTGTCGCACAACCGCAGGCGGCGCGAGAAGCGGCTCCGGTCCGACCGGGGCGCCGGTGCCGCCGTGCGGATCTGGCGCTTCGACGAGGACCGCGCCGAGGTCGAGGCCGTCGCGCGCGAGATCGCGGGCTCGGCCAAGCCGCCGGGGGAGACGGCGATCCTCTACCGCGTCAACGCCCAGTCGCGGCCGTTCGAGGAGGAGCTCGTCCGCCGGAAGATCCCGTACGTCGTCGTCGGCGGAAT
>Ga0157374_10002006_pt1 | contig 17103 bp, 13 predicted proteins | sample M25metaG_FD_115308 | JGI IMG/M metagenome (GOLD analysis project Ga0157374, IMG submission 115308) | Miscanthus rhizosphere microbial communities from Kellogg Biological Station, Michigan, USA - M2-5 metaG | ecosystem: Host-associated > Plants > Roots > Rhizosphere > Soil | place: USA: Michigan...
CGTTCTCGAGCGCCTCCTCCATGACCTGGGTGCTGGCGTTGACCTCGCCGCCCTCGCGGCCATGCGGCTCGCGCCAGGCGGCGAGCTTGACGACCCACTCGTGCAGCTCCTCCCCGCCTTCGCCGAGCGGTTCGTCCTCGCTCGGATTCGGCCCGGCGATAAAGCCATCGGCGGAGACCGAGATCTGAAAACGGAACTTGGCCACTACGCGGCGGGATCTGGCTGCTCGGGCGCGGCGAAAAGCTCGCCGGCGCGGATCTTCTCCGCCATCTCGGCGGATTCGGCGCGATAGCTGCGGCCGTCCTCGAACTCGATCACCGGGTACTTGCGCTGGCCGGAGAGCTGGTCGAGCGCGTCGCGCTTCCCCGGCCGCAGCGGTCCCTTGACGACTTCGTACTCGACCCCCTGCTCATCGAGAGCCTTCTGCACGCGCCAGCAGGGGTGGCCGTCGATCTTGACCCACATTGCCGAGCAGCGATGGAGCTTGACCGCCATTGCGCCCACCCTAGTCGGGAAACCGCCCACATTGCAAGCGCCGATCTAAAGAGCAAGGGCCACCCGAAGGCGGCCCTTGCCAGGTGCTTGGGAACGAACGCGGGAACCACGGCCGGGTGGGACAACGCCCGGTCTCCCTTTGCTCGCCGGTGCCCGGGTTGGATTCCGCCGGGCGGCCAAAAACAGTGCGGCGCCTAGCGGCCCTGCACCTCCAGTGTCCCCTCAAGCATGTGACTCAAAATAGGACCACCTCCTTTCTCTGGTGATCCGATTGAAGCAAATCGTCCAGTCGCGCTCTAGGGGCCCACCGAGAGGCCACTCGACCGATTGCACGGCGCGCCCCGATTACCGGCCGACGGAAAACTCTGCAAATTGCGGGAACAGTACCTTGCTAGAAACGTCTACGTTCCCTTATAGGCATTATGCTGATCCGTCTTTTGATGTCGAGACAGTGGGGTGGGAATGACAATTGAGCGGTCGCGGTACTGGCTGACGCTGGTCGACGTCATCGCTGGACACACACTGGACAACGCGCCACTGACGTTCGTCCTCGGGGCAGGAGCGTCAGTGACATCCGCGGCACCGAGCTCCGCGCGGGTCGAGCGCACGTGGATGGACAGCAACACGACCGACTTTCCGGATCGCAAGAGCCTGCTGGCGGAGATCGGCTTACGCGGTGACGTGGAGAAGATAAATCCGCTCAAGCATCTCTTCAAGCCTGTCTCTCCCTTTATCGGATACCACTGTCTTGCCGCGCTCGGCCACGATCGGCCGATATTTGTGCTGAATCTGAACTGGGACGACGCGTTGGAGCAGGCTTGCCAGGCGGTTTCGGTCCCCTTTCACCATGTGACACTGAATCGCGACGATGAGCTGGTTTTCGAACATAGGCGGGATGATGGAGAGGTCCATTTTGCCGGGATTGAGGAATCCGACCTCTGGGAGAAGGGCTTGCTCGCGGGAGATCCGTCCGCAGGGGTGTACTGCTTTCACCTACATGGGCGCCTTGACAATCGGGTGTCGGGGATTCGTTTCGGCGTCTACGACACTCTCAAGTTCAGTCCGAGCGTCAAGAAGCTCATTACGACGCGCTTCTTTGCCCACCCAACCGTCGTCACCGGAGCATCTCTGCAGGGTGAGTACGACGTTGTCGACCTTTTGCGCACCCTGACAGCAGAGGTCGCCCACTCGCCAGCGGAGCTCAGTCCGATGTACGTGTTTTCCCGTCAGGAAACGCGCACTGATGATCCCACCGACAAACTCACCCAGCACGTCCTCTACAAGCGCAGCTCGAAATCGAATTTTCGCGGCGACCCAGCAGTCGACTTCGACCGGCTCTTGCTCGATCTTGCAACGAGACTGCGGAAAGCTGAGCTCGGTTCGTCCTTCTCATCGGCACTCCCGATGCCATCGCTGGACGAGCTCGCGTTGCCCAGCTGTGACGTGCTTGAGACTCCATACCACCCAACCGATCACTACGCGGTGACGATCGAGGGCGACGCCGAAGTAGGCAAGTCTTCGGCTGCATACCTGCTCGGGCACATCGCCTATCTGTGTGATCGTGAGCCGCCCAACGTCGAGGTGAGCTCGGGGCAAGTCGCTTGTGCTGATGCACTTGAGGCCCTTGCCAGTGCAGACCAGGCGGAGGACAACCGCGTGTTGATCGTCGAGGATCCGTTCGGCACTACTGGGGCGTCACGCGAAAACCCACGCTTCACCAGGGCGCTGGAGCGTTACCTCAGCGGGCACGACGCCGCGAATGCAAACGGCTCCTGCGCGGGGAGACGTCGCCTCATAATCACCTCCCGCGCCAGCAGTTGGCGCCAGGGCCCGTTCGCCGAAGGGCTACCCACCCCACACCGAGTCGTCTCCGCCGGGGTAGATGACTGGTATAGCAGCGATGAGCTCACCGCTTATCTCGAGTCCAAGGTGATGCCACGCGACAAACCGCTGCTGCGACGCGAGATCCACAAGAAAGAGCTGGCCACTCCTGCCGCGATCGCTGATGCTGTCACGAAGGCCACGGACAGCCGCAAGGAGGTCATTCGCGAGAAGATCGCATTTCTCGTCTCGATCTCCGAGCGGGCCACGTGGTACGCGATGCTCGCCAGGCTTCAGGAGCTCTGGCCGAGCGGCGTCTCCGATCTTCCGCTTCATACTGACACCGACCGGGAGAGCGAGGCCTTTGCTGAAGCGAAGCTGATGCTGCGCAGTGTCGAGGTGGATGACGAACTCTATGTCGTCCCGGCACACTCGACTGACCGCGAGGCGATCGATCACTACTTTGCCGAAAACCACGAGCACTTCCGAAAAGACCTCAAAGAGCTGAGCGCGCGGCACGGCTCGCCCACCGCGGCATGCGAACTCTGGCGCGCGATCGCGGCGTTGCGCGAGGACGACCTCGCACCACTCGAAGAACTTCCTGAGGAGGTGCGAGTGAACTGGGGGGCGGCCTTCCTTGACGAGGCTGCCCGGCCCACGGATGAGGTACTCGCCCGCATGCGCGCGGCCGAGGTTCGCGAGCAGCTGCTCGCCGACCCACTCACCTTCTGGGCGAAACGCGAGGTGGTCTTCGAGACGATCCGCCTGTGGCCATTGTTGCGTCACGACAAAAAGGTCCACGACTTCGTTGCCGAAGTTCTTGAGAATTGGGATCTGGGCCGGTACATGGTCCTAGAGGCAATGCTCTACGTCCAAGCCGCGACCTATCCAGGCACCTGGGACGTCGCTGCCTATTCAAAGATCTGGGACGGGCTCGCAAAAGAGCGCCATCGCCTTTTCGAAGAGCCCGACAAGCACATCTGCGAGCTTGCCCTGCTCTTTGACGCCTTTGCTTGGTGTCCACCGCGGATCGAGCAAAGCGAGCTGCGGCGATGGGTTGAGCCGCTCGTGGAGGTGGCGGAGGATTGCCCGCCTTTGGCGACCGCGATCCTCTGCAGCTCGCTTCATCATCCCGAGGGCGTAACGGAGCTGGGCACTAGGGGGGTGCGCGGAGTGCACCTCGAGCAGCGAACGTTTACCGAGGCCGACGCCGAGATCGCGGCGTTCCTAGCTCGGTGGCATTTCGTGCACCAGAGTCGTGCCCGGGCACTGCGCTACCGCCGTGACCTTGAGCCGGCGAATGCCTCGATCCTGTATCGCATCCCAGGCGGCGGCGTACGCACACTGCCGACGGAGGTGCGGGAGCGATGCCGCTCGGTTATCGAAGAGATGGCGAGGTTTCCCGACCACACAGGCTGGGCCGTGCACCTCGCGATGAATGTCGCGGCCACCCGCCTTGGCTTCAACACAACTTTTGTCGCCAAATACATCCAGGACCTTCCGGAGGCGGATCCGGGCCTGATCACAGCAACGATCACGTACGAGATTCCGCATCCGCTGACGCGTGCCCTGAAGGACTACTTCCGCAAGCCAGCGAACCGTGCAGCCCTGCTCAACGCACTCAGCAACCCACCGGAGATCGAGCGGGTCAGTGTCGGCCCACCGATGTTCTGCGCTGCCCGCCACCCGCTGCCGCTGTACGCGGTGCTCGATGTTGTTTGGGAGTCGCTTGAAACGGATGGCGTTCCGGTTCGCGACCCCTACGCGTTCCGGGAAATGGTTCACGCAGCTGCGGCCGAAATCGAAGTCGGCGGAGACGGTGTCGACGCCGTTTCGGCAGAGAGCCTGCATGCCGCCGTCGCCGAGGTAGTCTCAGGAAACCTGCAAAGACTTGAGACCGCGCCCCAGCGTCGTCTTGCTGGCGACCGCGGGCAGATGACCCCGGTCGAATGCCTAGCTGAACGACTTAGGAATGTCGCAGACGAGATCATCGACGGCCGATGAGCACCATCCAAACCGCCTCACCGGCGAGCAACCGCTCTCCGGTCGGGATTGGTCCCAGCTGGTTGAGGGCCTTTGGCGAGAACCACTTGAACGCAAGGGGCTACGCAGGCGCCTGTTCGATCTCACCGATGATCTGCGGACCCGACTCGTCCCAGCGCCAGATCTACACAGCGAATGGGTTGGGCTTGGAATCGACGTACGTGAAACAAAGATGCGCGGTCGCGGTATCTGCTCAACCAAATCTGGCCGGCGAGTAATCCACGTTAATAAGGAAGACTCCAGGGAACTGCAGCGCTTCACTGTCGGCCATGAGGTCGCCCATCTGCTGCTCGCCGCACCAGACCATCGACCTAGACCACTGTCGCCAGCGGAGGAGGAGTCGCTGTGCGAGGAGTTCGCGGCCGAGCTGCTCATAGAGGCCGCTGTCCTCGACCGTAGGCTGGATGCGCTGAGTGGTCCCCCGGGACCCGAGGACGTGCTGCGACTATGCGGACACTTCCGGGTAAACGTGCGGCCGATGCTCTTTGCCGTCGGCAGGCGACTCACGAATTCGCCCCACTCCCTGCTGCTTGCCCGCTGGCGCGGCCACCCGCGACGACCTGAAGAGCTGGCGTTTCGCGTCGAGACCTCGTCCGGACGTAGGCACGTCTATTTCCCTCCCGATCAGCGACTTCTCTCATTGGGCCTGCGGCGACTTGCGTCGGAGGCTGAAGATGCTCCCCACGGAGCCCTGCTCGAGGGCGCAGACGAGGCGGTCCAGATCGGCTTTCGCGGTCTCAGCGGAGAGCGCTCCAGCCGTACGGTCGAGGCCCCCGTCCGCTGGCAAGCCTCTCGCCAGGGCCAAAAGACTCCTTACCTCCTTGTAAGGATCGACTTTCCCTTACAAGGCGGAGTAACGCCGCGCATTGGTTCAAACGAGCGCGCCTGACAGGATTCGAACCTGTGACCTTCGGTTTCGTAGTACGACGCTCTATGCGGCTGGACTACAAAAGTTTGCCCTGCAAATCGCGGCTTTTTGGGGCTTTGCCCGGCAGCCTTCGATAGACGCCGCCCCGATTCCGCCCTTCCGGGAGAAACGCGCCCGACAGGATTCGAACCTGTGACCTTCGGTTTCGTAGACCGACGCTCTATCCAACTGAGCTACGGGCGCTTGTCCTGCAAATCACGAATTTGGCGGGTCCTGCCGAGGTAGCTCCCGAAGGGTCTGCCCCGATCTGCCCTTCCGCGCCCCTTCGACGCAGCCGCAATGCAGAGTGCCGGGATTCTAGGCTAGGCGGCCTGCAAGGGGAGGCTTCGGCTCACGGCTGCGCCGTTTCTCCCGCTCTGCCCCCATGCACCCAGGGGTAGGGCTGGGGGGAACTCGACGCTGGGGCGAGCGCCCCGCATATCTGGCCTATCCGCTGGCCTCGTTGCAGTTCGGGACGGACTCGAATGGCCGGGCCGGTGCCCGTCTCTCGAATGGCTGGCCTGCCTACTGGCCGGCTGGCGACTTCTTATTTGGCCCGTCCCCGCCAACGGCAAGTATGGGCGCGAGACGCAGACCGCCCCCTATCGGCGTTTCTTCCGAGACTCGCACTTGACATGAGAGCTTTCGCCGTAACCCGGACCCCATCCAGGGACTAGGTGGCATCGGTGTCTCAGGCTCGGCCATAGGCGCAGCCTTGCGCGGGCAAGGATCGTCTTGGTCGGCGGCACTTCTTTCGTCGGGCACCATTCCGCAGGAAGACCGGCTTCTTCACATTCGTTGTAGAACTTCGGTTCTCCATCGACCCCAACGAGATACAAGCACGGACTCTGCCAACCGTCCGGGAGCGAGCGGTGACTAAAAGCCATGGTCCCGTTGATATCCGGTCCCTCGTCGGTCCATCTTTCACCTTCGGGGTTCGGAAGGATCTTGGTGACAAGTGAAGTGGGCCATATCGGGCTGGATGGACAGTCGGCGTAGTCGTTCAATTCCCCGACAATGAAAGCAGCGTGCCACTTGCAGTTTCGAGGGACCGCAAGCGCTTCCCCATAAGGGCCGTACTCAGTCTGAGATTCGCAGTCGGTCCACGTGACTGAGGCGGCGAGATCTCCGCGAGTCCCGGCTACGCCTGCATAAGCTCGGACAATCCGGCCGCTTGAAGCCGCTGCATCGGTCGTAGGGAACAGCGCTACCAAGAGGCCAAGGAGCAACGCTAGGCGCAGCCCCATCCCTCCCGGCCTCGTTCCGATGTTTCCCTTCATGCTCCTCCCGTTGATTCGATGGCGACGGTCGCAGCCGACTGCGGACGAGCTTACCGGGTTGGTTCTAGACGTTTTGGTTATCCACCCAGACGATCCAGTCCATGGATCGAGTGGTGAAGCAGTTCGGGGCGAATGTTCGGGCAGCGCGGAAAGCGCGCGGTTGGACCCAGGAAGACCTCGCTCATGAATCCGGGCTTTCCACCGTGCAGGTATCTCGAATCGAGCGCGGAGTCCGCGAGATTCGACTGACCACGCTTATCCGCCTGCTCGCCGCCTTTGAGATCCAACCCGGCCAACTCTTGAGCGATCTGTACGAGTCGCAGTGCGGCGCGGACCCTTAAGGACCAGTGCGTCCTTGCATGGCCGGCCAGAGCAGTGCGACACAACCAATGGCGGGCAGCCAGGCCCGGCCTAAGTGGCTAGCTGCCCGCCAATCGCGGGGAGGGCGGCGGAATGAGGGAAAACACCGCCCTCCCTGTGTCCATCGAGCAAAAGGCACCGAGCGCGCCACGGAGGCGTCGCTGACGACGTAGACCCTCCGTATTGCGCCCGGCGCGCGGGCGATGCTAAACACGTTGAAAGGGCAAGCTGGCTGGAAAATTTGAGTAGTCCTAACCGCGTCTGCGGTCGGCCGGTGTTTTGGTCCCAGGTGGCCGATCCGACACGAAGCCGAACAGCGCGACAGAAATCGGGATCGCCTCGCCTCCTTTCGCGATGGCACTGGCCGAGTCGCCCTCGATCTCGATGATGTCTTCGAGGAATTCGTCAGCGCGCGCGTGAAGGCGTTTGCAGCCCTCGTCGGTGAGGTCCATCGGCACCCAGTCGGCATGCATGTCTTCGCGCTGGTAGAAGGTGCGCGCCTTCAGCGCCTCATGAATGTCCCGTTCAGCGTCTCGAATGATCTTCCCGAGCAACTCAAGGCGCGACGATTTCGGAAGGTCGGCGGACATGCCTTCCGGCACGATGATTCGCTCCACGGCTCGGTAGTAGTGCTCTACAGCCCCACGGCGCGGCTCGGTTTTGACCATTTCGATCATCTCGAAATCCTTGAGGACTTTTACGTGGTAGCTGACTTGGCTCAGCCCCTCATCTAGCTCCTTCGACATTTCGTTTGGACTCCAGGCCCGACCGTTAACGAGCGTCAGGATCTGCACCCGCAGGGGGTGGGACAGCGCCTTCATCAGTCGCTGATCGACTGGTTCGAGTTTCGACCGCTTCTTGACCTTCGGCCTCGGAACGCGGTCTATGGGCTTCGCTTTCGCCTGCCTCTTTTTCGCTTTCCCTTTGGCTTTGGCTTTCCCTTTTGCCTTGGCTGCCATGCCCAGCTCCTCTCTGATCGTTGGCGGTACTCCATCTGTGTTTGATCGGTACAGCCTGATTGTTTAGACAGAAAAGTAGCCGCATTGGATAGGCAAGCTCGCTGCTTTCCTTGATTGCTAAGGTCTTTTTGTTTTAATCGAAAAGATTTATGGCAATCGGGAAGGGGGTGAGCTGCATGGTCATCAAAGAAGTCCCCGAGGTCACGCCATCGGTTCAGACGCTTAAGCACCGATGAGGCAGAGGCAGGGCTTGGCGGGCTGACGAGGCCAAGCCCTGTCTCTGTCTGCTCAAGCGTTCACCCTCGGCCTTCTTCCAAGGGCACAACGTTGTCCGTCCGCTCGTATGCCGCGTCCAGGGACGCCGCCAGGGCCTTTTGAGCAGACGGCAGCAGGTGCCCGTAGACGTTGAAGGTTGTCTGTATGTCCTTGTGGCCCAGGTGGTCTTGGATCGCCTTGGGGTGCGCCCCCTCCGCGATCAGAAGGGCGGCACAGGTATGCCGCAGATCGTGGAAGCGCAGCCGGTGCTTCTCAGTGGGCAGCGCGGTCTGAACTGCGGGTTTGAAGTGCCGTAGATACATGTTGTGGTGCCGGAGCGGACCACCACCCGGGCCGACGAAGACAAGGGAGTCCGAGCCGCCATCGCGCGCCTCCAGATGCTCAGAGAGCATGTTGACCAGAAACTTGGGCATCCCGACCCGCCGCGCCTTACCCGTCTTGGTCGCACCAAAGATGAGATGGCCGCTTATGTCCTTCAACGCCCGCTCAACGTTCAGGTTGCCGTGGAGCAGGTCTACGTCCCGCCGCCGTAGACCGCCTAGCTCCCCAGCTCGCAGGCCGGTATAGGCAGCCGCATAGACCAGCACGCGGTAGCTCGGGCTGATCGCCTCCGCGACGCTGGCGACCTCGCTAGCCGAGAGGATCACCCGTTCTCCCGCTGTCACAGCCGGGGCGCGGGGCAGTCGCACTACATCGCAGGGATTCCCCAGCAGGTAGCGGCGCTCAACAGCAACGTTCAAGACGGCACGCAGCACCGAGTAAATGCGCCGGACGGTGTTCGGGTGGCGCCCTATCGCTAGCTCGTTGATCCACTCTTGGATCGCCTCCGGTGAAACCGCACCGATGCGAACGCCGCTCCAACGCGGCAATACGTGGCGATTCAGGATTGCCTTGTACCCGGCCCTGGTCTTCGGCTCCAAATCGAGCCATGTCGCCTGCCAGGAATCCACCACCTGCTCGAACAACCGCTGATTGTCCTTCGGATCGATGTGCTCGCCACGCTGAATCGACGCCTTCTGCGAAGTGAGCCACCTTTCCGCTTCACGTTTGGTATCGAATTGCCGCTCAACCTGCTTCTTGCCACCCCGCGTGGGGTCGGGGTAACGCGCCCTCCATCTAACCCTTCCCCCTGGGTAGACCCGTTTATTGATATTCATGCTGCCGCCCTTGCCTGACGCTTCGCCCGCGCATCTAGCCAACCTTGCTTCTGCTTGATCCGCTTGTCCTTACACACTTCACAGTAGTGCGAGGCTTTCTCAACACCTTTCCTCGCGGCGTTCTTACGAGCCTTGACAGTTCCGGCCTCTAGATTGTTGTGTACCGTGAACTGCTTCGCGAGCGCCACCTTCTTTTCACAGAGTTGGCACTTGCCTTCCTGGCGGGTCCGCTCGCGCTTATCGGTGAGTCCTTCAGCCATTACATCCTCCTTTGGGGTCGATCAACTCGCGGACGGTAACTGCGGCTGTGGCACCTTTACAAGCGCTTTCACACTCTTATCGGGGCGAGATCGGGGCGCTTCGGCTGCGACACCGCAACGAACCCATTGACCGCCCACAATCACCACATGCGAGCGTCGGTTCCACTAACCGATTCCGCGAACTCGGCAACGCAGGTAACGGACGTAACGGCACCCTCGCCTGGTACCCAGCACATGGCTCTCTCGGTCGCCGTTACGTCCGTTACCTCAGTTACGACAGGTATCTGGTCCAAGCCTCGTAAAGCCCATCGCGCTTGTAGCCCTTCCGCGCCCCGTTCTTAAACCGGATCGTGGTCGAGCTGATGTTGTAATTAGCGAGAAGGTTCGCGAGGTCGCGTGCGGTCATTTCCCGGTCGTAGTACGAACCCCACGGAGCCTCCTCAATCTTCCTTAGCTGCTTGAGCATTTCGTCCGTTGACATGCTTGTCACTGGCCGACCGCGCTTGGCTTCTCGTTCTTCAAAGATCGTGCGAATGTCCCTCAGCAGGCGTAGCCGCATGGACTCCTGATCGTCCAGTCGCTCCTGAGTCAAGAGCGCAACCAGCGCAGAGCGAATCGCCCCACCAACGCCAAGAACATCTGCAATGGCCACCAGGCACTCGCAGCCTTCTTGAGCGCGGTCGCTTAGCTCCTCCGGCATATCGGGCCGCGCGACGCCCAAGGACTCTGCATGGCGGTCGCCCCATTTGACGATCCGCTTACGCAACCTGTCGGCGGCGGGCTTTACGTCGCGACGCCGGAACCTCTCAAGCGCCTCGGTTCGACTTCGGCGCTCAAGCCGGATGGGGATGGAACGATCAGCAACCGTGTCGGGCAATGCTGCCCCGATGCCTGCCAGCACCTTCGGGCAAAAGACCTGAAACTCAGCTATCTCTTGATCTGGACCCACGCAGCGCGGCACCTTGCTCCCGCGACGGTGGCCGGCATTGAGGATGGCTCGCAATCCCTCGTACTTATCGGCCGTACTTGGGTGAAACACCGTGTCAATCTCGTCCAGCAAGAGAGTCGGCGTACTCGCGTGGATTGTCCTGAATACCACCGCCTCGGAAGGGAGGATTGCGTTCCACGGCCGCCGCACAACGAGTTCCAAGACTTCAAGCAACCGCGACTTGCCACATTGCTTCTCGGGACTCATCACAGAGAGGTACGGGGTCTGCTCGAACTCCTTAACGCAGTGCGTATGGATGACCCATACGGCAACAACCAGTAGTTGCTCCTCAGTCATCACGACATAGCGACGGATGAAGGTCATCAGTGCTTTGATGAGTGGGGTCGATTTCCGCCTGGAATCTTTTGAAGGCCGCTTTCGCTGCCTACTGGAGACCCTCATGCTTTTGTCGGCTCATAGGAATGTTCATCGAGCCAAGCGTCCAACTTCTGACTGTCGAACCGCAGCCGCGCGGAACGTCCATTGCCTAGCTTGATGAACCCAATCCGACGCTCTTCGACAAGCCGTCGAATGTGGCGTTCAGTGGTTCCAAGGTATTCGGCGGCGCCATTGACGTCGAGTAACGCGCCACGACTTCTTTGTTCTGCACTGACTGGCTCATGCTTTTGAGGCATAGATGCCAAACCCCCTCCCCGCTTTCGCGGATTGAGGGCTGCATCACCTCCTGCGCACCAGAACCAACTCGCTCTTGCACACCGACGTCCGGCAGCCCGGATATCAAATTTGAACAGCCGCTACCTATGCGGGCTTGTCGAAACAACCATAGCGACCGCGTCGGCCGTCCCCCGGTTGCTTCTAAGAAGCTTCAGCCACACAGCTTGGGGGCCTAGCGTGGTGGTTTGAAAGCCGCGAGAATGCGCCCCGCCTCATCCGAGTCTAGAGTCAGCGCCTCGATCAAGCGTTGTTGAGCATTGGCGCGAAGCTCTAGCGCTTCCTGCTCCTTTTTCTCAGCCTTTTTCACGTCGCGCACCACACTCGAAGTGATCTCTCGGGGTGGCTCTGGAACCGCGACGTCACTCGCGGTAGCCCACCGGACACGGCTTCGACCGATGCCAGTTGAGTTCAGCAAAAGATCCGAGCGGATCTCTGGAGATCTAAGCAGCAACCAGACAGTCCGCGGATCAATTCCTTTCTTGGCTCGACATACGGTGTACTCCGTGGTGACAACCATTCCATCGCACGCCTCTGGCACTATGCAGATCGCACCATGAATCGCGTTGATATGGCTAATAACCAGATCGCTCGTATGCACTCGATAGAGAACAGCGTAAGTGCTGTCAGATGCTGAGATTTCCTCTCCTGGCTCAGCAAATCCGTCGTATCGAACCCGGAGATGGGTGACAAGCTCATCCGAATCGGCAGTGACAACGAGGTCGGGGTCAACCTCCTCCACTGGTAGCTCAACAGCCTCCTGCTCCTGACCTTGACGGGGATACAGAACGTCAACGACATCCGTCAGGCGCGTCACGGATATCCCCTTACGTTTCCATGCCCGAACCTTCCGCCCAGCAACTGGCAGGCATCCCTTGACGTCCATGCGCCCCATAATGCGATCAGCGGAAACCGTCCAGGCCTTTGCTTCTTTGTCACCCCTTAGGAAGGCTTCGAACAGCGATGTTGCTTCGTTGATCTCTTCAGTCGCGCGACGCCTATTAATCCGATCGATGGGAAGGGTTCGCTGCCGTGGCGGATCATCAATCCCTACTGCCGTTGTGTAATACATGAAGACCGGCGGCTGCTCTTCCTGTGGGTCGCGCTTCTTCTCTAGCACGATCAGCGAAGTCTTGACGCGGGCCTTTGAGCGCTGAAAGGCATCTCCGGGGAGCGAGATAACGGCGCGAACCAAGAAGCGCTCACGCAAATAGTCACGAACCCAAGCGTAGGACGGGGCGCCAAGAACACTGTCATCGATGACTGTAATAAGCCGCCCACCCGGCTTCAGGAGATCGTAGTAGCGCTCCAAAAACATTACGCTAGAGCGAAGGCGAGGCCGGGGCCGCCGAGCATCACCGTCTATAGCAAATCCAACGTCGTACTCGTCAAGAACTTCCGCCTCACGTTCCTCATTCCGCTCATACTCCTTAGCGAAAGGCGGATTGGTCAGTGCCACGTCGAATTGCTCCCCATCAAAACGCTCTCGAAGCTCCTGGGTCTCGCGACGTAGCTCGGCCGAACCGGCAGGAGGTTTACGCAAGCTCTTGTCAAGCGCATCGGCTCGATAGATACTGCTCCCCCCATCGCCATGAAGGTACATATTCATGCGCGCAATGCGGGCCAGGGGGGGATCGCGAGCAACGTCGATTCCCACGACGCACTGAGTTGCGATTCTCTGTTTTAGTCGCTCTGCCTCTCGATCAGAAAGACTGTCGTTCGCATCGACCGTCGTCCACATGTCAGCCAATACATCGATCAGGAAGCCGCCCGTCCCACAGCAGGCATCAATCACAGTATCGACATGATCGCGATCAGCCCGCAATTGAGCAAGGCGCACTCCTAGCTTCACAACGCTGCGCGGGGTGAAGTACTGGCCTAGATCTTTTCCCCTCATAGTCGCGTTCAGGAACGTCTCGAATAGGCGCCCGTTGAGATCGGCATCTATGCCAAAAAGATCGATGTGTTCTAGCCGTCGAACAACACTCTTAATCGTTTCGGGTGCTAGGTCTATGTGCTCATCTGCATCGAAGACCCGCTTGCGGGTTCCACTCTGAATGTCGCCCTCCAAGTCCTGGAGAAGCGTCTGAAACTGAAGTGCATCGAGAGGGTTCGGGTGGTCTTGCTCTCGTGCCTCAATCCAACGTACAGAGAACTTAACATCGTCAGCCGGAACCTCGGCTGTGTTCTCATTTGCAAACTCGGGATGCTCCTCGTGAATTTGCCGATCTGAAAGCAGCTTTAGAAAAACGAGCTTGACGAACTCGCCGAAAGCCGCTGCCTGGCTTAGGTTGTCCTTCTTATAGATCAGCTGATGGCACCAGCTAAAAGCAGCGTTGACTTCCTCGATGGGCTCTCGGGTCAAAGTAAGGAGTTCCCCGGCTCGCGCTACGTCGTCTTCAGCTAAGAAAGTGGCAGATGCCACTAACTCTCGAAGCTTACGGTACTTCCGGCCCGTAGCCGTGAACTGCGCGAAGTCGATTTCGAGAATTGGATCCTCGGCATCCCACTCGTACAGCCTCGTCTTCAGTCCATTCGTAATAAGGAAGTAGCGGACAGGATTCTCCCCCCTATGGCCACGATTCAAGGCAAGGCAGTAGCCCGCGCACTGATCTATGTGGTCATCCAAGCTCTCGGTGGTGGCCTTCGCGTCGATGATCCACCTGAGCGTTCCGTCAACCTCTAGAGCGTAGTCCGGGCGATACAGCAACCGCCGCCGTCCGAGACTGATCCGAAGCTCCTGGAGGCTTTGCTTTGGCTTGATCTGTCGATCCTCATAGCCCAAGTCAGCAAGAAGCCGGTTTACAAAAAACTGCTCGACGGAGGCCTCGTTACTTAGGTCGCGGCGTCGACAGAAAAGATTGCGGTCGCCGCTAGCGCGCGACACTCAGCGGTCCCTCAAAGAGGCGGCAATCCACAGTCTCCAAGCGCGGCACAACTCGGCAGCTTAGTGACGAGGCGTGACGATGCCCGCGCTAGAACGGCTGGGCGAAGCCTGGGGACAATCCGTGGCCCTTAATAAGCCCCGATCCCGCCCTTCTGCAAATGGATGAGACTGGTCGAAACTGGCGACGGCTGGGGCACTCGGGTCAACGCGGAAGCTAGCTCTTAGCGGCGCTTAGAAGCGGAAACCGCTTTACAGCAGGGAATGCGCCGATGCAGAGGGAGAGTCTTCGTAGACCGACGCTCTATCCAACTGAGCTACAGGCGCGGGATGTGGGCTTGGAATGCCCGGACGGCGATTCTAGGGACTTGGGGGCCTGGTTAGGCGGCTTCGGGCTCGGTGGGCTTGTTCAGCCGCACGTGCCACTGGACTACTGCCGTCGCTACGCGTTGGCCGTTGGCGTCGTTTAGCTCGACCTCGCAGGGGAAGACGACCTTGCCCTCGGCGTCGAGGGTGGCCAGGGCCGCGGAGGGATCGACGCCCAGCTTGGCGCTTGCCTCGATCGGGCCCTTGGCGATCTTTTCGTAGGAGATCTCGGCGCTGCGGGCGAGCGGCGTGACGTCGCCCATGCGCTCGGCGAAGGCGCCGACGAAGGCGGCGCCCGATGCGGTCTCGGCGACGGTGAAGAGGGCCCCGGCGTGCTGGGAGCCGACGTGGTTGGTCAGCTCGTGGCCCTCAGGAAGCACGACGAGCGCCTCCCCCTCGCCGACCTGGGTGATCTCCAGTCCCAGGTGGCCGGCAAACGGCACCGCGAGGGTCATCCCCTTGGCGATCGCGTCGAAGTCAGTCATCGGCGAACCCTATCCCGTTCCGGTGCGCTTTATCCCCGTATACGGTGCATAAAGCGCGCCGGAAGGCTCAGCGGCCCTCGAAGGTGGCGTGACCGGGGCCGCCGCGCTCGAGGAAGGTTTTGACCGCGCGCTGCAGGTCCTCGGTTGCGAACAGCTCGCCGGCCTCGCTGCGAATCGTCTCGTCGGCCGCCGGAATGCCGCCCTCGCGGTAGCGGCGCAGAACCAGCTTCGTCATCGCGTGCGCCTTGGTCGGGCCAACGGCCAGCTCGGCGGCGAAGGCCCGCGCCCGCTGGTCGAAGCCCTCGTCGTCGAAGACCCGGTTGACGACGTTCCAGCTCTCCATCTGCTCGGCGCCGAACAGCTCGCCGGTCATCACGAACTCGCGAGCCCGGCCGCTGCCGGCGCGCTCGGCGAGGCGCTGGGTGCCGCCCATCGACGGAGTCAGGCCGACCACTTTCTCGACCAGGCCGAACTTGGCCGAGCGGGCGGCGAGGATCAGGTCGCAGCCGAGCGCCAACTCGAAGGCCGCGGTCAGGGTCAGCGCGTGGGCGGCGAAGACGACCGGCAGCGGCAGCGCTTCGACCCGCTCGACGACACCGATCAGCTCGTCCCAAAGGCTGCTCGCCCGCGCGGGCGTGAGGCCGTCGAACTCGGCGACGTTGACGCCACCGGAGACGGCGCGGCCCTCGGCGCGGATCAGCAGTGCCCGCGGCGGGTCGCCCTCGACCTCACCGACCGCGGCCAGTAGGCCGTCGAACATGCGCCGGTCGAAGAGATTGAGCGGCGGGCTGTCCAGCGTCATTACCGCGAGCCCACCCTCGTCGCGCTCCACACGAACCACAGCGTCTGCCCCGCTCACCCGCTCCTCCTCGTTCGAATGCCTCAGGGAACCCTATGGACCTCGAACAAATTCGTCCCCAGCTCCTGCTCGGGCAGGCCCGCGGTGATCGCGATCAGGTCGCCCGAGGCGGCGATGCAATGCTCTCCGGCCAGCGCGGCGCAATCCTGGAGCAGGGTGCGAACGTCGGCCGCCTGCTCGTGGAGAACGGCCTTGACGCCGAAGAGCAGGTTGAGCCGGCGCACGGTCTCGATCCGCGGCGAGATCGCCAGCACCGGCACGTTGGGGCGGTGGGCGGAGACGAGGCGCGCGGTGCGCCCGCTCGTCGTCGGCACGACCAGGGCCGAGAGACCAAGGCGGTAGACAGCGCCGACGGCGCCCTGCGCGACCGAGTCGGCGACGTCCTGGGTCGCCTGATCGGTGCGGCCGAAGAGCCACTCGCCGTAGGGCAGGTCGGGCTCAGTGGCGCGGGCGATCTGGTCCATCACCCGCACCGACTCGATCGGGTGCTGGCCGACCGCGGTCTCCTCGGAGAGCATCACCGCGTCGGTGCCGTCGTAGATCGCGTTGGCGACGTCGGTCACCTCGGCCCGGGTCGGGCGGCGGGCGATCACCATCGAGGCCAACATCTGGGTCGCCGTGATCACTGGCTTGGAGCGGCGCCCGGCGGCGCGGATCAGGCGCTTCTGCAGGACCGGCACCTGGGCGAGTGGCACCTCGATCCCGAGATCGCCACGCGCCACCATGATCCCGCCGGTCGCGGCGCGGACGATCTCCTCGGCGTTCTCCGCCGCCGTCTGCTTCTCGATCTTGGCGATCAGCGGGATGTCGGAGCCAAGCGCCCGCAGGCGCTCCGTTACCGGCTCGAGGTCGGCGGCGGTGGAGACGAAGGAGACCGCCAGGATGTCGATCCCCTGTTCGACCGCGAACTCGACCCAGCTGAGGTCGCCCGCCGTAGCCGCCGGGGTGACGATGCCGGGCACATTCATCCCCTTGTGCGAGGAGAGCGTGCCGCCGACCTCGACCTCGCAGTCGATCCCGCCGTCTTCGGGCCCGCGCACGCGCAGACGAATCGAGCCGTCGGCGAGGTAAACCGGTTCGTCCTCGCGCAGCGAGGTGACTCCCGCCCAGGTGACCGGGATCGTCTCGCGGTCGCCCTCGACCTCCTGCGGGGTCAACCTCACGTGCATTCCGGTCTCCAGCTCGGCGACGTCGTCGCGCAGCTCGCCGATCCGCAGCTTCGGGCCGGGCAGGTCGCCCAGCACAGCGACCTCGCGCCCTGCCTGCTCGGCCGCGGCCCGGATCGACTCGA
>Ga0157374_10002007_pt1 | contig 17100 bp, 13 predicted proteins | sample M25metaG_FD_115308 | JGI IMG/M metagenome (GOLD analysis project Ga0157374, IMG submission 115308) | Miscanthus rhizosphere microbial communities from Kellogg Biological Station, Michigan, USA - M2-5 metaG | ecosystem: Host-associated > Plants > Roots > Rhizosphere > Soil | place: USA: Michigan...
CCCTGATTCTGGCGTCGCCTACTTCGCCGCAAGTTGACGAAGCACGTACAGCAGAATCCCGCCGTGCTCGTAGTACTCTATCTCCTGAGGCGTGTCGATGCGGACAGTTGCGCTGAACTCCTTGGCGCTGCCGTCTGCCCTCTTCGCCTTCACCTTCAGCGTTCGGCCGTTCTTGAACTTCGCCTTCAGCAGATCGGTCAAACCAGCAAAGTCGTAGACCTCTTCTCCGCTCAGGCCAAGCGATTCCGCATTCTGCCCCTCTTCAAACTGCAACGGCAGAATGCCCATGCCGACCAGGTTCGAGCGGTGAATACGCTCAAAGCTCTCGGCGATCACCGCGCGAACTCCAAGCAGGTTCGGCCCCTTGGCAGCCCAGTCCCGCGAAGAACCCGAACCGTACTCCTTGCCGGCGAGAATCACCAGCGGCACCTTGCGTTCCGCGTACTTCACGCTGGCGTCGAAGATCGACATCCCCTCGCCTTCGGGCAGCAGCCGCGTTACGCCGCCTTCCGTCCCCGGCGCAAGCTTGTTGCGCAGGCGAACGTTGGCAAACGTGCCGCGAACCATCACCTCGTGATTGCCGCGGCGCGATCCGTAAGAATTGAAATCCGCTGGCTTCACGCCGTGCTCGGCCAGATACTTCCCTGCCGGCCCGTTGGCCTTGATATTGCCCGCCGGAGAGATATGGTCCGTCGTAACGGAATCCCCCAGCACAGCAAGCACCCGTGCGCCGAGAATATCCGTGACCGCATCCGGCTGCTTCTTCATGCCATCGAAGTACGGCGCCTGCCGGATATAGGTGGAGTCGGGCTCCCACTTGTAGACATCCCCTGTCGGAAAGCTCAGCCCCTGCCAGCTCGCATCGCCATCGGAAACAGTGGCATACTCCCTGCGGAATCCCTCGCTGCTGATCCCCTTGTCAATGGCGTCGGCAACTTCCTTCTGGGTGGGCCAGATATCTTTCAAGAACACGGGCTGACCCGCAGGATCTTTCCCTAGCGGCTCGGTATCGAAGTTGTGACCGATCCGGCCCGCGAGCGCGTACGCAACCACCAGCGGCGGCGACATCAAATAGTTCGCGCGAACGTCGACATTGACGCGCCCCTCGAAGTTACGATTGCCGCTCAGCACGCTCACCGCTACAAGGCCGTGCTCATCAATGGATTTAGAAACGTCGGACGGCAGCGGGCCCGAGTTTCCAATACAAGTCGTGCACCCGTACCCAACAACGTTGAAGCGAAGCTTCTCGAGGTATGGCAGCAGTCCGGACTTCTGGTAGTAGTCCGTAACCACGCGCGACCCCGGAGCAAGCGACGTCTTCACCCACGGCGGAACACATAGTCCTTTCTCCACCGCCTTCTTCGCAAGAATCCCGGCAGCAAGCATCACCGATGGATTCGATGTGTTCGTGCAGCTTGTAATCGCCGCAATCACCACCGATCCATGATCGAGATACTTGTCTGGATCAATGTTGAAGCGCTCCTTCACCGTCGTGGTGATCGGACCTGTCTTAAATGTCTGGTCTGCAGGATGAGCGTTGGCGATCGCCGATGAGGTTGCCGGGCCTTCGTTCTCTTCTCTTGCTACCGCCAGCGCCGTGTCCGTAACAGCCGCGGACTCCCACGGAGCCGCCGTACGCGAGCCAAGCGGTTTCGCGGTCGGCGCAAGCAGTGAGGGCAGTTGCTTGGCAAAGCTTTCGGCAGCGTCCTTCAGCAACACCCGATCCTGCGGCCGCTTCGGTCCTGCGACGCTCGGCTGCACCGCGGCGAGATCAAGTTCGAGCGTCTGCGTGTACTCGGCCTCCGGCGAATCGCCGGTGTGGAACAGCCCTTGCTCCTTGTAGTAAGCCTCCACAAGCGCAATCTGTTCTTCGCTGCGTCCGGTCAGGCGCAGATAGCGCAGTGTCTCAGCATCGACCGGGAAGATGCCGCATGTTGCCCCGTACTCCGGCGCCATGTTGCTGATAGTCGCGCGATCGGCCAATGGCAGCGCCGCTACGCCCGGTCCATAAAACTCGACAAACTTGCCGACGACGCCCAGTTTGCGAAGAGCCTGCGTCACCGTCAACACCAGGTCCGTTGCGGTTGCGCCTTCGCTTAGTTTGCCCGTGAGCTTGTATCCCACAACCTGCGGGACCAGCATGCTTACAGGCTGTCCGAGCATGGCCGCCTCCGCCTCGATACCGCCCACACCCCAGCCAAGGACCCCGAGCCCGTTAATCATCGTTGTGTGCGAGTCCGTGCCGACCAGCGTGTCAGGATATGCCTGCGATTCTCCATTGACTTCAGCCGTGAAGACCACGCGTGCCAGGTACTCGAGATTTACCTGGTGGCAGATCCCCATTCCGGGCGGCACCGCGCTGAAGTTCCGGAAGGCAGTCTGCCCCCACTTGAGAAATGCATAGCGCTCGCGGTTCCGCTGAAACTCGAGAAGCGAATTGGCCTCGTAAGCCTTCGGCGTGCCGAACTCGTCCACCTGCACGGAGTGGTCGATAACCAGCTCCGCGGGAATGAGCGGATTCACCCTCTCCGGATTGCCGCCGAGCGTCTTGATCGCGTCTCGCATCGCACCCAGATCCACCACCGCGGGCACGCCCGTGAAATCCTGCATCAGAACCCGCGCCGGCATGTAGGCAATCTCGCGGCTGGGTTCCGCCTTGGCGTCCCACTTCGCCAGAAATTCAATATCGTCCGAAGTGACGTTTACGCCGTCTTCGCGGCGAAGAAGGTTTTCGAGCAGAATCTTGAGGCTGAAGGGCAGGCGGCCCAGATCGAGTCCGCGCGCGCTCAGCGCCGGTAGGCGAAAAATGGTGTACGACTTGTTGCCCGATTTGAGAGTGGCCCGGCTTTGAAAGCTGTTGCGAATTTCGCTACTCATTTGTAGGGAACCTTTCTATCCGCGATCCGGCGGATGAGCTGATTACCTGAACTGCGGGAATTTCGCCGCGAGAAACCCTCCGCCCACTGCAAAGGCGCGCGTCGAAGACAGGAATTTCAACGGCAATAGATTAGCCCAGAGCGCGGGGTCAGCGCCCACGGTCGTGGCGCCCGCGGCGAAAACGCCTGACAGGCGGCCTGGCCGGAAGTTGCGGATCCTTATACATACCTGACACATGGATTTTATCGCGCCGGCAGTACACCTGAAAACGTTCCGGCGTCCGATTCCTCATGCCGGGTGCTCGTCCTAAAAACGTCCTCGGGACAATCTAAGGGTAGGAACACTCGCGCCGGGTGCCCCATCCTAAATCCCCCGTCAGGACGATTTAGGGTGGGAACGAGAATATCAAGCCTACTCTGAACCGGAACGTTGCCTGTCCCTCCGCTTGCAAACTTGCGTCTTTGGCCGATAGGCTCATTGCTCCGAGAAATCCCATGAAATTGAACCTGAGAGAGTTGATTCCCCTGGCAGCGTGCCTGAGCTTTTCACTTGGCTCCGTTGCCCAGAACAGCGCACCAGCCACCCACTGGCCCGCCCAGGATGGCACGGTCACGCTCCACGATTTTCGATTCGCCACCGGCGAAACTCTGCCGGAGTTGCGTTTGCACTACCTCACCCTGGGCACACCTCATCGCAACAGCGCCGGCCATGTCGACAACGCCATCCTGCTCCTCCACGGAACCGGTGGCAACGCACGCTCTCTGCTCAATCCAATCTTTTCCGACGTGCTCTTCGTGCCCGGTGGCGTTCTCGACATTCAGAAGTTCTTCCTCATCCTGCCCGATGAAATCGGCCACGGCCAGAGTTCCAAGCCATCCGATGGTTTGCGCATGCATTTCCCTGCCTACGACTACGACGACATGGTACGCGCTGATCGCGGGATGCTCGACCAGATGCACGTCGATCATCTCCGCCTGATCTTCGGCACTTCGATGGGTTGTATGCAAGGCTTTGTCTGGGGCGAAACCTACCCTGACTTCATGGATGCCATTGCGCCCTACGCCTGCCTCCCCGTCGAAATCGCCGGACGAAACCGGATGATGCGCTACATGGCAATCCAGAATCTCAAGCTCGACCCCGCATGGCAGAACGGTGAATACAAAACCGAGCCGCAGCAAGGCTTGCGCGGCGCGAACGAGATGTTGCTCGTGATGGGATCAGCGCCGCTCGTGATGCAGAAGGTCGCGCCCACCCGGGCTGAAGCCGAGCAATACGTCGATCACTATCTGGAGCGGACCATCGCATCAACCGACGCGAACGACATGATCTATTACCTCAATGCGAGCCGGAACTACAATCCAGAGTCCAAGCTGGAAAGCATCAAGGCACCGATCCTGTGGATCAACTCGGCGGATGACTACATCAACCCACCAGAGCTTGGGATCGCGGAGCAGCAGGTCAAGCGGATTCCCCACGGTCGATTCATCCTGATCCCAATCGGCCCGGAGACACGCGGACACGGAACCCATACGGCTGCCGCAGTGTGGAAGAACTACCTCGCAGATTTTATGAAAGAGACCCAGCCAGAATAGTGGGTGCCCATCCAGTCGACGCACTCTGTCGAATGGGTGGGAAGGAAGAAACTGAAACGAACCGAAGATCAATCAACCAAATCAGCACCAAAAAAGAGTGGCCCTGCGCGCCCGTGTGCAAGGCCACCGAACCGGACCGACGCTTTGGAGGATCGTCCCTTTCGCCATTGGAGTCGAATGGCGGCAGCGGCCCGGATAGTCGCTGAACCCATCTTCGCCGTTCGACATTGCGTGTGGAACAGCCATGACAAGCAAATGACAAACAAGTGACGCGGCTTTTTCGATTCCTTCGCTTTTGCCGCAACCCCGCATCGAAGAAACCAGGTGCGCCGAACTTCTATACTGAACATTGAGTCGGCTTCTTCCGAGGTCCCCCAAATCATTGAGTAACGCGAACTGCCTTCGTAGCGAATTCTCGCGCCTACTGGCGTGGTTCACCGCAAGAATGGCTAACGAGCGCCAGCGCCTTCTCGCCGTCACCATTCTCGCCGGCGGTGTATGCGGACTATCGGCCGTAGCATTTCACCTCGCAATAGCCCGGCTCGAGAGTCTCATGATCAACCGCGCAAACTCCGCACCGGGCCACAGCTGGATCTTCTGGACAATTCTTTCGCCCGGTGTTGGCGGCCTCATCGTCGGACTTGGACTCACCTACTGGGCTCCGGCCGCTGCAGGCTCTGGCATTCCGCAGGTCAAAGTCGCTTTCGCGTTGCGCTCAGGGCTGGTCTCTCTGCGCGAGACTCTCGGCAAGTTCGTTCTATGCGCGTTTCAGATCGGCTCAGGAGCATCTCTCGGCCTCGAGGGCCCGACCGTCCAGATCTGCGCAGGTGTCAGCAGCCTCATGGCACGCGCAGCTCGTCTGAGTCCCGCCAATTGCAGACGGATGGCTTCGGTTGGTATGGCCGCCGGAATTGCAGCGGCGTTCAACGCTCCAATCGCCGCCATTACCTTCACGCTGGAAGAGCTCATCGGCGACCTCGATCAGACCATGCTCTCCGGCGTCATCGTGGCCGCTGCAGTGGCCGCGGTTGTCGAACATTCCATCCTCGGCCGCAATCCGGTCTTTCATATGCCGCGAACGTACGATCTCGGAGCCGCATCGTCGCTCATCTGGTATGCGCTGCTGGGCATTCTCGCGGCGGTAGTTTCGATCACGTTTACCGATACTCTTCTGAAGCTCCGGGCACTCTTCAAGCGATGGACTGCTGTGCCCAGGTGGGTGCATCCTGCGATCGGCGGGCTTGCTACCGGCGCAATCGCAGCGGCTGCGCTCTACTGGTTCCACCTGAACGGCATCGCCGGCGATCCCTACAGAACCCTCGAGCTGGCGCTCACCGGCACCATGCCGCTGCTCATCATGGTTGTGCTCTGTGTGCTCAAGCTTGCTGCCACCGTCAGCTCCTACTCAAGCGGTGGTTCCGGCGGCATCTTCGCACCATCGCTCTTCATGGGATCGATGCTGGGCGGCGCTGTCGGCTATCTCGATGTAATGGTCTTTCATCATCCCGCCGACTCTGTTGGCGCATTTGCTGTCGTTGGAATGGGCGCCGTATTCGCAGGCATCGTCCGCGCGCCCATGACTTCGATCCTCATCGTCTTCGAAATGACCGGCGGCTACGGCCTTGTGCTGCCCATGATGATCGCCAACATGAGCGCATTTGTGCTCGCGCGCTATTGGAGGCCAACACCGGTATACGATGCGTTGCTGCTCCAGGATGGCATTGAATTGCCTCACGGATCGCGACCGCTCGACCCGCCCTCCGCCGCGCACATCGGAGCCGATGAGCCAACCATGGATGCAACAGCATAAGAAAAAGCCCACGCTTTGCCGCGCTTGACTTCCTACAGAATTGCCGCTACTCTTCAAGAACTCGACGCGCAACGAACTGCTTCCGGCGTCGATCAGGAAATCATGAGCCAGTACTTCAATCCCGCGATGTGTCGCTGCTGCTGTCAGGGCGGACCTACGCGGGCGTGTACTTCGGGCTAGATTCCTAAACGGAAGCTGATCCCCGTCGACCCACCCGCCGCAAGGCTCGGTGGGTTTCTCGTTTTTGGGCACAAAAAATCCATCGATGTGAATTCTCAATAACAACAGCATGTTCCCAACAAGCGCCGGTGGCGAAGTGGCTAACGCGCAGGTCTGCAAAACCTGCATTCGCGGGTTCGATTCCCGCTCGGCGCTCCAAAAATCTTTGCGAGATTACAGAACACTCTCCGTACGCCGTGTCTCGATCGCCTGCTTTCGCACCCGGAATCAGCGCCACAAGCCACCAGCATTGCACCGCCGGCTCTCTACTGCTTTCCGGGATCCATGTTGTAGAGGAAGACAGCGCGCAGTTCCAGGTATGGGCCGTGGAAGTCCCGCGGCAACGTCGGATAGTTCGATCCCGTAAGGGCTCCCCATGCGGCGCGATCGAGCCCTGTGTCACCCGAGCGGCCTTCAAGCACCATACTGCCTTCCATGATCCGTCCATTTGGCAGCACCTTGAAGCGAATGACAACCGCGCCTTTCTTGTAAAGCGGCGGATTCACTTCATCCGGAATCAATGGATCCCAGGTACGTTCGGTCTCGCGATGCCACCGCAGCAGCCACGAACTGAAGTCCACGCCCTGCGTGTCGCTGAGAACCTGCACGCCGCCGGAACCTGCGCCGGGGTGCATCTGCATCTGGCCTGGACCGCCGGGGATAGCGTTTGCGCCGGGGCCTGCATGCGCGCCACGCATCGCGTCGCGAAGCTGGTCAGCCGGATTCGCAGAGCCCATCGCAAAGCTGGGTCGAGCAGGCACAGCCTGCGGCCGCGGAGCCTCCGTCGGCGGGGCCGGTGCTGGCTCAACCTTGGGTACTGGAGACGTAAGCGCCGGATTCACCGGCGGAGTAGTCGGCTCGGGCGTAATCTCGGGCTTCGGCGGCGGCGGAGCCGGTTTGTTCATCGCCTCAAGCGTTTTCTTGTCCACGCGCGGCTGTTTCTGAGTTGGTGTCGGAGTCACCTTCGGCTTGGCCTGAAGCCTCTTGATCACATCCGGAGGAAGGTCGAGATACGTCAGATCTTTGCGCTGCTTGATCGCGTCGAAGGGGTCGATAACGCGCGGCATGAACACGTACTTCGGCAGCAGAATCGCCGCGAGAAGCACCGCGATATGCAGCAGCAAAGCAATCCAGATGCCCTCACGCAGCCGGGCCCAGCGGCGCTCATCCTCGAGCTCGCTGATCATGCTAAGCAATTCGTGCGTGTCGTAGTCTACCCAGCGGGAGGTCGATGCGCCTCGTGAGATCCGCCGGCGGGAGCCGTTCGAGTCAGCCGGTGCAGATTCCTCTTCCGCCGGAACGTCTTCCTCCCAGATGCACTCATCCTCGGGGTAACTGAGATTGAGTGGGCCGGTACTGGCCTTCCTGGGGTGCGTCACCGCGGATTTATCCCGCTCATTCGCGGTGGGTTGGGCTTCACTGGTCGGCATGCGTAAAGACGATGGCTGCCTGGGGCCGTTCAATTCCGGGCCAGCTCGGCGTCAAGTCCTTGTCCTATTCTCTCATTCCCGAGGATTGCGGCCAATCGGAACCGGGGCGCTCGACCTGACCGTACAATGAACTTTCGCGGCTGCTCTTACACGGCAGCGCGAAACTCCACCCCGTCAGACACTCGCGCTGGGACTCGCGCCGGAACTCGCACTGGGGACTTGGACGTTTCTGAGCGCGAAAGGGACGTTTTTGAAGCACTTTTTTACGACAATCTGGTCAAAGTGGAAACTGGTCATCCTCCCCGTCCTGATCAAATGGGGCATTCCGGGCGCCGGCGCCGTTGCCGTGATGGACTCCTCGACGATCCCCGTACCGATGGACGCCCTGATTGCCGTGTGGGTCTGGAAGGACCAGAGCCATTTCTGGGCCTATTGCCTGATGGCAGCCCTCGGCTCGGCGGTCGGCGGTCTGCTGCCCTATGCGCTGGGCCGTGCAGGCGGCGAACTCTTCATCCTCAAACGCGTTAACCGCGAGCGCTACGAGCGCATGAAACTGCGCTTCGAAAAACAGGAGTTCCTGGCCATGGCCATTCCGTCGGCCCTGCCGCCACCCACTCCGTGGAAAGCATTCGTCTTTGCCGCTGGCGTCTTCGAGATGCGCGTCCTGCCCTTCATGCTCGCGGTATTCACCGGCCGGCTCGTCCGCTGGCTGATTCTGTCCGTGCTGGTCATCAAGCTCGGGCCGGAAGCGCTAGGCGTAGTGCAGCATCACGCCCTGACCCTGTTGCTGGTGGTAGGCGGACTTGCGCTGATTGCCTTCGCGATCTGGTGGCGGCGAAAGCGAAAAACAGGCGAGATTCCAGACCATCCTCTCAGCGATTGAACCACCCCGAGAAGAACCCGGAGAGGAGCACGGTCGCCCTCAGCCCAGCCCCACCCAGCAAACCCGATCCTGCCAAAAATCACTCCAGACATGATCGCGAATTCCAGGTCCCATCCCAGGTCCCAGGTCCCCAAGAGTTACTCTCTACTCACACACGAGGTGGCCCTCCTCACTGGTCCCTTAATCCCTTGTCCTCCCTTTCCCCAGGTTCTTCCAGACAATCGCCACCAGAACGACAAGCACGGACAGCAGGCGGATCAGAAAAATCATGGGTGTGCCGATGTTGGGCTGCGGTAGCTCCAGCACAACCGCGTTGGTACATCCCTGAACCACAAAAAAGATGAGGAACGCGAGAAAGAGCGGGTCGCGCGTGGCACGGTAAAAGCGAAGGAAGAACAGCCCCGCAATCAGAGAGCAGGCGGCGATAAATCCCAGCAGAAAGTAGTCCAGGTTGGGATAGGTAATCGGGCTCATTGGCTCTCCCACACGAGGCCCCAGAGAAGAAGGCACATGGCGATCGCGGTCGTGCCGAGACGATAGGTGTAGAGATCCATCGTGAGAAATATGCGCAAGTCGGCGATGCGAAGAGCGTTCGCGATCGCCAGCCCCACAAAGCACAGCCCGCTCCACAGCAGCAGCGGCTTGCGCACGTTCTGCCACGCGCGCAGCAGCAGGCCCGCGCAGAGCATGGTGGTCAGGAGAGTGAGTACGTCGAGCGATATCGTCATCAATCCCGATCCTTTTTGAAGCGGAATGCGCGGGCAAATTCACGGACGGAGTGGGATGGCTTCGAATGTAGCATGGTGGAGATACGCACGATCTCCCGGCGGTAAGCAGTGTCAACGCGAATCATCCACTCGTTCTGCTCATCGCTGCGCGGCATATAGGAGAAGCGCGGCGGCGATGCAGTGGATTGCTGCACGAGCTGCTGCCGGATGAGGTCCTGAACGATCTCCGCAACTCTCTCCGTAGCGACGTAGATACGAGAGGCAAGTTCCTCTGCGGTCCAGCCGACCGGGCGACTGTTCCAGAGCAGAATCACGGCCTCAAGGTGAGGCACGCTCTCGATCTTCTCAAGGATGTAGTCGTATACGTCGACCTGAGGACCAGATTCCGGCATGAGCGCTCGAACGAGTGGGAATGCGGTTCAGCGAGTCTGCGCCAGACTTCAGCCAAGGCGTGCAACTTCAACAGGGGTCTTGCTCGAGTCTGGCGCTCAGCGCGCTTCCATTGCGCCGGCCTCATGTTGAAGCCGCGCCTTGCGTACAAGAACCGGGACACCGAATGCCAGCCCCGCAACGATCGCAGTAGAGAGCAGGTCGTTCCGGTAGAACGGCACGGCTGCCGCAAAGCACGTCCCGAGGCCTGAAAGCGTATGGGGATACATGTTGCCCCCGACCCATACCGCGTAATTCGAAATGAGCCAGAAGGCCGTCGGTCCGAGCACAACCCCCGCGCCGACCCGCAACCAGGTCGTTTTCGAACTCAGCAGGATATGACCGAGCGCCATGACAGCCACCGCCCATGCCCACGAGGTCACGTAGGAGGTCCAGACAAACTCGTAGTGGTAGCTGTAGACGGTAAGGAAGTAGTCGGTAGCCATGAGGGCAGCCAGCGGGGCCAGCATCTCGCGCCATGAGCGCCGCGCGCCAAAGTACAGCAATGCACCACCAACAGCCGTGAAGTTGAGCATGGCATGGTGGGGCAGCACGCGGGTAAGAATGGCGAGAACCAGCAGCAGATAAGCGGGCATGAGCACCTCTGTTACGGAGTTCCGGATCGGCTGCACCGGATGAGAAACGACAGTACCATTCTCAGGGCTGGGAGCCGGGTGGTCAACCATCGAAGTGGTGGGATCACAAGAAGTTTCATCCCGCCGCAGCAACACCGGCGTAACGGTGGTGTTGAAGGAAGCAATTACTTTTTTCGCATTTAAGGCGCAGCAGCGATTGCGCAGAAAGCGAAAAACCGTCAATCTGGAAGCAAGGTTCAATTGAGTGAGAATTCTTAAGTCCTTCGCCTTTGCCTTGGTAGCGATCGCCCTGGGAAGCAATGCCTCCGCGCAGGACGCGTCTGGCACAACCCCGGCAACCGCCCAGGCCGTGACCGCGCCCACCCCCATCGTGGCTCCCAGCGCCGCCCTCCGGATGATGGAGGAGTTCAAGGACGCGGACGTAAAGTTCGACATGAACGAACTAGTCGATATCCTCCGGGACCGGCGTCATGAAGGATGGGTTCTGGCGGCGTATCCAGATCCGAGAACCGCCCAGCCGCTGATCGGAGCAGGTTTCAGCCTCGATCTGCCGGAGCGCGAACACCCGCAGCTCGATGCCAACAATCCACACCCGTTTCTGGAGCCATCATCGGCTGATCTGTGGCAGGCGGCAGGATTCGAACCGGCACGTCTGAACGAGATTCTGAGTGTTTTCTATGACCGTAGAAGAACCTGGACCAAGCGAACGTGGCGGAAAAAGCTCTTCACTCTGCCCGCGCAGATCTCCGATGACGATGCGATCCAGCTGGTGCGCGTAGGCGCCATCCAGGCGATCTACAACGCAAAGGCTTACTGCCGGAACTTCGACCAGCTGAATGGGCCACAGCAGATGGCGATGGCGCAGCTGGTTTACCAGATGGGTGTCAATCTCGAGCACTTCAACGCATTCCTGACAACCATCAATCCTGGGCCAGCGCCGCGAGGTCAGCAGGTTGTCGCCTCTGATGCAGACCCTGGAACGCAAGCAGCGGCAGCGGATCCACAAATGTTTGCCCAGGCGATACAGGATGCGACGTCGACGCCGGTCGTAGTCGACCAGTCACCGGAGTATTGGCTCGGTGTCCAGCAGTCGCTGATGGGCAGCCAGTGGGCGCACAAATACCGTACGCGGGCAATCTCAGTGATCGCAATGCTCGATCCGGCTTACTCCGACGATCCTACTGCCGCAGAGAAGCGCGTAGGTGCGGTTCTGAGGCCTGCAGTAGTACACCGGCGCGGACGGCATGGGGTCGTTACGCGTCAGGTTTCAGCAACCAAGCATCGCAGCAAGAGTGGCAAGGCAAAGCGGACGTCCGCGAGGACAAAGAGCCGCAAGCGGGCCTAGGTCTGCTTCGGACGCCAGAATCCCTGCTCCCAGCGCACGCTCACGGGTACCAGCTCGAGTTCACGCAATCTACTTCTGTTCGCGGCCGCCTATCTCCTGGCCGGCTTCTTCTCTCCCATCCACGATGTAGACCGCGCCGGTCAGCCCGACGGGCGGACGCGTGTTGCCCGTGCCGCGGAAGTCGTATCCGAAACGAAGGTCAGTGAATTCGACGGTTGTCCAGGTGCGGCCCGCTGGAAGCTTCGGCGGATCGATGCCGACCAGTTGAACCTGGCCGATATCGGAGACGACGGCCCACGAGCCCCAGTCGAGATAGACCTTACCGAGAGCGGTTTGCTTTGCGGCTTCGACGGCTGGCGTGTGTTGGGGCTTGAACATCTGGTCGGTCTGCGCATCGCTATCGATCTCTTCGGTGCGGGTATTGACCTCGACGAATTGGTAATACTGCGGGGTCTCGACGATAACGTGCCAGCGGAAGGGATTCCCCGGGTAGGGCTCGACGCCGATCCGATCAACGGCGACGAGAGTGACTGGATTGTTGCGCACCAGGTCTTCAGCGCGTAGATGCTGCACGTAGCGGAAACACCACAGAATGGAGATTCCGCTAAGCGCAAAGATGGCCATACCCCGCCCGCGGAAGGGCGCAGAGGTGCGGCGGGAGCTCATTTCGCGTTCGGCCAGGCCGAAAATGCCGGGGATGATGAGCGCTGCGACGAGCAAAGCCCACATCACGGGTTCGGCGATAAAGACGAAGCTGCCGGCGTACCAGCGGGGGTTGAATGGGTAGAAGGGGCGGACACCATAGTTGTTGGTCCAGTCGAGCAGAATGTGGCTCAGCGATGAGATGAACGCGGCCAGGTAGACCCATGACCAGCGGACTGGTTGCGGCTGTGGCCGCTGCGGTGCTCCCGGTTCGGGCGGAGGCAGAGACGCGAGGCGGCGCGCAAGACGGCGCTGCTGCCAGCGAGAGTAGACCCATGTTGCTCCAACTGCGGCGGCAGCAACGAACGGTACGGCGATGAACGTGTGTGTGATGCCGCGGTGATGCTTGAGGCCTTCGACAGGGCCGGCAAATCCCCAGACAACATCAAGGTCGGCAGCTTCAGCGGCAAGGACTGCTGCCAGAGTTGCATATGCTGTTTTGCGGTTGAGGCCGGCGCGCCCGATGCATGCGCCGGTCAGAAAGTGCGTAATGGGCTCCATGTCGTTGGCACCATGGTAGCGGACCGAGCCGCGCTGCGCGGGGCTAGCCGAGCCAGCGCGCTTTGCACGTTAGCTTGGTCGGGTATCAAGCACCCTATAATCCTGCCCATGAGTGATGTGAACAAAAAGGGACAGGCGCAGAAGCGGATTGAGGAGCTCCGCGCGGACATCAGGCGGCATGAGCACCTTTACTACGTGATGGATGCACCGGCGATCAGCGATGCGGAATTCGACAGGCTGATGAAGGAACTCAAGGCTCTGGAGGCAGAGAATCCCGAACTCTTGACGCCGGATTCTCCAAGCCAGCGGGTCGGGGGCAAGCCCGCCGAGGGGTTCCAGAAGGTGCGTCATTCGCGGCCCATGCTGAGCCTCGACAATGCCTATTCCGAAGAAGAGTTGCGCGACTGGGACCGGCGTGTCCATGAGCTCGCCGGGAACCTGCCGGTTGAGTACACGGCAGAGCAGAAGATGGACGGGCTCAGCATCGCTCTGCACTACGAGGCGGGGCCGGATGGAAGCGCGCGGCTTGTGCGCGGATTGACGCGGGGCGATGGGCAGATCGGCGAAGACGTGACCACGAGCGTTCGCACCATCCGCAGCGTACCCCTCGTGATATCTGCTGAGAAGCTGGAGCACGCGGGAGTCCCTGCGACATTTGAGGTTCGCGGAGAGACCGTGATGCCGCAGAAGGCATTCGAAAAGATGAACAAGGATCGCGAGGCAGAGGGACTTGAGCCTGCGGTGAACCCGCGCAATGCGGCTGCAGGCACGCTGCGAACAAAAGAGCCGAGCATCGTGGCGCAGCGTCGGCTCGACGTGTACGCCTATTTTCTGCTGGTCAATGGCGAGTATCTCGACCTCGGTCAGGATGCGACGCTCGATGCGCTGACGTCGCTGGGATTTAGGGTGAATCCACACCGCGGCAAGATGCACAAGGTCGAGGAGATGATGAAGTTCATCGAGCAGACCGAGAAGCGCAGGCCAACGCTGGGGTACGACATTGACGGCGTGGTGTTCAAGGTAAATTCACAGGCAACGCAGGCGCGGCTGGGATATACAGGGCGCGCACCGCGATGGGCGCTGGCCTACAAGTTCGCCGCCGAGCAGGCGATCACGCAGATGTACGACATCATGATCACGACGGGACGCACGGGAAAGCTGACTCCGACGGCGATGCTCAATCCGGTGTTTGTAGGCGGAGCGACGATCAGCCGCGCGACGCTGCACAATGCAGACTGGATCGAGCGCATGGGACTGCGGATCGGCGACTGGGTCAAAATCGAGCGCGGCGGCGATGTGATTCCCAAGGTGGCGGCGATCGTCGAGGATGCCGATCATCCGCGTGGGAAAAAGAAGTATGACTATCCGACGAAGTGTCCGGTGTGCCATCAAGCCGCAGTGCGCGAAGAGGGTGAAGCCGACTATCGATGCGTGAATATCGACTGCCCTGCCCGGCTCCACGGGGCAGTGGAACACTGGGCGAGCCGCGGAGTGATGAATATCGAGGGTCTGGGAGAACAGTCGGTATATGCACTGATTGAAACCAGTGCGGTCAAGAGCGTCGCCGATCTTTACAAGCTGACTGAAGAGAAGCTGGCGTCGCTCACGCAAGAGGCGGAGCGCAACGGCGTGAAGAAGCAGCAGCGCGTCTTCGGTCCGGTGGAGATCAAAAAGCTGCTGAAGCAGATTGAGGGATCAAAACAAGCAGGGTTAGCCCGCGTGCTGATGGGCCTGGGAATCCGGTTTGTCGGGGAACGCACCGCGGACGCGATTGCGCAGGAATTCGGATCAATGGACGCGATCATGAATGCGAGCAAAGAAGAACTCGAGCGGGTCGAGGAGATCGGCGGGCGGATCTCGCATGCGATTACGGACTTCTTTGCGCGCCCGGCGAATCGGGAGCTGATTGAACACCTCAAGTCAGCGGGCGTTAAGATGACAGCCGAGAAGAAGCAGAAGACGACGCAGCTTGCCGGACTGACGCTGGTGCTGACCGGAACACTGCCGAATCTGTCGCGAGAAGATGCGAAAGCGAAGATCGAGGCGGCAGGCGGTAAGGTGTCGGGATCGGTGAGCAAGAAGACGAATTACGTGGTCGCGGGAGAAGAAGCAGGATCGAAGCTGGACAAAGCCCAGGAACTCAAGGTGCCGGTGCTCGATGAAGCGGGGTTGTTGAAGCTGCTGGAGACCGGAAATAGCGAGTAAAAAGCAGAAACGCGAGCCGATCGGCTCGCGTTCTTTTGCTGCAATTCAGAGAATCAGCGTCAGTCCTTCGGGGCAAAGTAGCCTTTTCTGGCTCGGGCGTTGTAGCGGCGGTCTGTGCAGTAGAGGTAGATGGGTCGGAATTGGCCGCTGGCCTTAAAGTCTGCGGGTATATAGGTGAGCGCGTACTGGCTGCGCAGCTCCTCTTCAATGTTCTTGAAGCTGTTCGACATCTGCTCGACGGAGGGCGGAAAGAAGACCTGGCCGCCGGTATCCTGCGCAAGCTCACTGAGCACCTGATCGCCCTTGCCGCGGCTGGGTGTCCAGTTAGTGCTGATGGCGTAAACAATGGTCTCGGCACGCTGGCACATCTTGATGGCTTCATCGAGATGCACGCGGCTCTGGTTGTCGTCGCCGTCAGAGATCAGAATCATAGCCTTGCGCACCGGCTCCTGACCGCGCGATGAGTCGAGCAGCTTGGTCTTGCACGCTGTGTAGACGGCATCGTACATCGCGGTGCCGCCCCCGGGACGCAGTCGATTGATGCCGGTCTCTAGCGAATCGATGTTGTTGGTCCAGTCGGCCTTCACGTCGGGAGTGACGTCGAAGCCCATTACAAAGGCGCGATCGCTTCTCGCCTTGAGTATCTGCAGCAGAAACTCCACCGCGGATTGCTGTTCAAACTGGAAACGTGTGCGGATCGAGGTGCTCGCATCGATAACAATACCGACGCGGAGTGGAAGGTTGACCTGCTGACGGAACGACGTGACCTTCTCCGGCGCTTTCTGGTCATCAAGCAGGGCAAAATCGTTCTGTCTGAGGTTGGGGACGTAGTGACCGTGCTTATCCGTCACGGTGAAGATGAGGTTGACCTCGTTGACGCCAACTTTAAAGATCTGACCCGTATCTTCCGGGCCTTGCTGATCGGAAGCGGCTGGCTGCTGCCCGGTCTGCGCTGGAGCGGACTGCGGCTGGGCGGGGGTCGCGGGGGCGGGTTGCGGCGTCGCCGGCGTCTGTGCCGGCTGCGTAGCGGGCTGCTGCGCGGAAGTGGGCCGCGCGGGGGCGGCGAGACACAAAGCCGCTGCACAGGCCGCCAGGCAGAAAAGATTTGTCCTCATATCAGTGTTCATTCTAGCAATCGCCCAGCCTGGCCAACACTTCGCCGTTATGAGTATTGACGTTGTCAGTTCAGGATTCGTTAATACGTGCGAGAAATGCGGTGAGTTCAGCGGGGAGGGGAGCCTCCAGTTCCAAGGGTTTACCCGTAAACGGGTGAATAAATTCGAGTCGGGCGGCATGTAGGAAGTTTCGGTCCAGTTTAAGGCGCTCCGGTTCGTTATTCCGCCTGGATGCCTTGGATGCTGACTGGGTCGTCTGGTCCACGAGTTGACCGGAAGCCCCGTAGAGGGTGTCCCCAACGACCGGATGCCCGAGCGACGCCATGTGGACGCGAATCTGGTGGGTTCGCCCTGTCTCAATCCGGACACGCACAAGCGTGAACTTGCCAAAGCGGCTTTCGATGCGCTGCGCCACCTCATAGTGCGACACCGCGGTGCGCGAGTTCTCCGCGGGCTTGGTGGTCATACGAGTACGACGCACTGGGTCGCGGCTCACGGCGGCGGTGATGCTTCCCTTCTGGCGCTCCACGCGACCATGTACAAGGGCAATGTAGGTTTTGCGAATCTGGCGAGACGAAAAGAGTTCGGCAAGCTTTCCGTGTGCCGCGTCGTTTTTTGCGACAACGATCAGTCCGCTGGTGTCCTTGTCGAGGCGGTGGACGATGCCC
>Ga0157374_10002010_pt1 | contig 17073 bp, 9 predicted proteins | sample M25metaG_FD_115308 | JGI IMG/M metagenome (GOLD analysis project Ga0157374, IMG submission 115308) | Miscanthus rhizosphere microbial communities from Kellogg Biological Station, Michigan, USA - M2-5 metaG | ecosystem: Host-associated > Plants > Roots > Rhizosphere > Soil | place: USA: Michigan...
GCGGTCGGCAACTGAGTAAAGCGCAGAGCCAGAAGCTAAATCCCAACGCAGATAATAATTTCACATCCCATACACTTGAAACAGTGATACTTCCCCGCCAATGAAGAATTCAAGCAATACTCGAATCGACAGCATGAGTTTGGCTGCGGTATGGCTTGAGGCGAGCACCTGCGCACGGCGCGGTCAACACGCTATCCGCGAGTAGAATCTGCTTTTTCAATTGCGAGAGCTTTTTGAAGCGATGCGACGGGGTTCATCATCTCTGTTTTAGCAAACGTTCTGAATCGGCGAGGTTGAATCATGAAGGTTTTTGTTGCAGGCGCGAATGGAGCCATCGGTCGGCCCCTTGTGAAGCATTACTCGCGAACAGACACGATGTCATTGGCATGGCGACTAGTACCGCGCGACTGGACGCGCTTCGCGGTGAAGGAGCAGACGGCATCGTACTGGACGCTCTCGATGCGGAGGCCGTCAATCAGGCAATTGAGAAGATCCGTCCCGACGTGATCATCGATGAACTCACGTCTTTACCGAAAAACTACACCCCGGAGGAGATGCGGGCAGCGGTGCCCCGTGACCGTCGCGTGCGACTGGAGGGCGGAGGCAATTTGCATTCTGCCGCGATCAGGTCAGGCGTGAAGCGGTACATCGTCCAATCAACCGGGTTCTTCTACGGCCCGGGCAAAGATCTCGCATCCGAGACGGACGACTTGGCCCAAGATGCAACCCCAGATGTTGCAGGCGCGGTCGCCACGTACGTGCAGAATGAGCGCCGGCTTTTTAGTGATCCAAATCTTGAGGGAGTTGCGTTGCGATACGGCTTCTTCTATGGACCGGTAACCTATCACGATCCGGCGAGTGGCAGCATAACGCTCCAAGTTCGTGAAAGCCAATACTCTCTCGTCGAGCCCGGCTCGGGAGTCTACTCGTTTATTCATGTCGAGGATGCCGCGAAAGCAACTGTGGCAGCACTCGAGATCAATCCTGGGGTGTATAACATTGTCGATGATGACCCAAGTCCGATATCGGTTTGGCTTCCCGCTTTCGCTAAATTCATCGGCGCTCCACCTCCACCGCGAATCAGCGAAAAAGAAGTTTCCGAGCGCTACGGCCCCGATGCCGCTTACTACGCCCTCAAATTACGCGGGGCATCCAACACAAAAGCGAAGCGTGAGTTCGAGTTCTCACCGCGACCGCTGCAATGGCTCCGCCCCTGATTCGATGATTTTGGACGCAGCAATTCACGAGCATAAGCTTTCATTCTTGGAGCCGTTTTGAAAAGCAATTCACAGATGCTCTCTGATACTCAGAAGCGCAAGCGAGGCTAAATCATGATCGAGGTGGTTACAGCAATTGATTCTGGATTTCTAACCAAATGTGAAGTTTCAGAACGAACCCAAATTAGCCTCGCCACACTGCGTCGGCGAGGTCTGGAGAATCGCGGACCGAATGTATCTCTCTTCTAACCGTAACGCCAGAACAAAGGAAATGTCGGCCCAGGATCGAGAAAAGCAAACTCTCCCTGATTGCGCAGTGGCATACTGCTTCGTAGGGACTTCACTGGAATTGATTGACTAGCATTTTCTCCACATGCGTTCCTTTTCCTCCGCTGTGCTGTTCCGAATGACATCGCAGAGGAGTAGCACTTACGTTTTTGCGATGTACGCAACTGCTCTCGAAATTTACTTTCAGGGCCTGCGCTGATCCGTGGGTAGGGCACGCCTGATTTCTTCTGGAAAGCCGCTTGCGTTTTCGATTACCCCGCAGGGAATTCGTATTCCACTACCGAAAGAACTCTGGTCAGACGGAATTCCAGTGATCGAGATCTTCGGGTGAATTCACAACTCTGGCGCGAGCGCATCGCCTGATGCGCTCGCGGTTTTCCCTCACTTAGCGTAACCAGCCAGTTTCACTACGTAGGCATAGCTCCCAGGCAATTGCTCGGGCAATGATACCTGCAGATTGCTGCCCGCAGCTTTGGTAACCAGCGGCTTGTCTGCGCCGAGGAGCGTTACCTGCGCACCGGGGCGCGCGGCCAATCCGTCGATTGTGGCGGAGTGCGCCTTGGGCTTGCCCAAAATTGTCACGTAAAGATCGTCTCCCTTGCGGGTGAATCGCAGGTCATCGCCTTCGATAGTCTTGCCCATGGCGCGGTCCCATGGCACGGTATCGTAGATCGCTTCTCCGTTTTGCTTGAGCCACGCACCCAGAGCTTTCAAACGATCCATCTGTACAGGAGGAATCGTTCCATCGTCTTCTGGTCCAACGTCCAGCAGTAGGTTGCCGTTTTTACTCACGATATCCACGAGCATCTCAATCAGATCGGCGGAAGCAATAGTCTCCGATTCGCCTTCCGCGCGGTTATAGCCGAAGGAGCGCCCGAGGCCGCGACACTCTTCCCATTTCTTTGGAAGGATCTTTTCAATCTTCTGATATTCCGGCGAAGTGAAATCGGTGTGCTTGATTCCAAAGCGATCGTCTACCACTCCATCCGGCACCGCGTTGTAGTAATCGGCTTCTACCTGCATGGGCTGGCCGGTCTTTGGCCAGTCAATATCGTTCCATAGAACCGCCGGATGATAGCGCTCGATCAACTCATGGATCTGCGCGAACGCGTAGTCTCCGTAGGCCTTTGATTGTGGCTTTACGTTCTCATAGTCCGGGGGAACCTCGATTGGACCAGAGTTGAAAGTCCAGTCGTACCCGCCGGAATAATAAAGGCCCATCTTCATTCCTTCTTTGCGAACGGATGCGGTCAGTTCGCCGACGATATCCCGCTCCGCGTGACGCTGATTTTGCGGGATTGAAGGATTCGGATTCGCCGTTGTCGTTGGCCAGAGTGTAAAGCCGTCGTGGTGCTTCGTTGTCAGAACCACATATCGCGCACCTGCATCGTGGAAGACCTCTGCCCACTGGTCCGGGTTCCACTTCTTCGATTGGCGATTGAAGACGGGCGCGAAATCGTAGTAACTGGAATTCGCCCCGTAGTGTTCGCGGTGAAAAGCCTCGGTCGGCGATCCCGGAATGCGCATCACGTTCAAGTACCATTCCGCATAAGGATTGTTCTTGATGTAATCCATGTTCGTAAAGTCGTGATTAGGATGCGACAAAGGCGCCCAGCCCGGAACCGAATACAGCCCCCAATGGATGAAAATTCCCAACTTTGCCCCTGCATACCACTGAGGGAGTGGGTGAGTGTCCAGCGACGCAATGGTCGGCTCGTACTTGGTTTTCTCTTGTGCCGTACCGATCGTGCCTGTCGAAAAGAGCATCACTGACAGGACCAAATAGAACCCAGTTTTACGGATCATCGCAAAAACTCCTTCAGCGTTTCGTTTTTCGAAAACGTTAACGTAAAGGAATAATAGCGTTCTTCCGCTGATCTGCCAATCTCATAATGCAATCGAGCACAGCAATCCTGAGCCAGCTTATCTAAGGAGTGTGTCAATATCTGAGCGATTCAATTGACAGAGCCGCAGGGCTTGCCTGAACACATTGCGCTGCTAATTCCATTTTCTTCGGTAATTGTGTAGATGCGATCGGCGGCGGGCAGCTTCAGCGTTTGACGAGCGCCTGAAGGCCATCGGATTTCCACCGTGCCGGCGTTGGTTGAATCGCCCAACCCGAAGTGAACACGAAAATCATTTGAGGAGAGATAGCTTCCCCCGCTTAGAACATCTCCCCGCTGGCGCATGCCATTTGCAGTCAGGTAGACGGTCGCGCCCACCGCATCACGTGGGCTTTTTGCTCCGCCGATTAGCTGAAGCGCAACCCAGTGGTGATGGTCGGGATTCACGTTGCGAAGCAGGATGGGTGCGCTGTCCATGCTGCTAATGACCACGTCGATTTTGCCGACGTTGAAGAGGTCACCAAACGCTGCACCCCTACCGACGGTGACCACGGCCAATCCTGTTTGCTCGACTGCCGGCACCAAGTCGAATTTGCCTTTGCCTGTATTGTGGTAAAGCAGCGCGCGCTGCGTGTAGCTCTGTCCCCATTCTGGGTGCTGATCGACCTGTGGATAGACATGGCCGTTCACGATGAACAGATCTTTCCAGCCGTCATTGTCGTAATCGAGAAAGCCGTCGCCAAATTTCACGAAGGGGATTGAAGAATTGGCGATACATGCGGGATAACTTACATCTGTGAATGCTCCAGTGCCATCGTTCCGGAAAAGTATGGGGTAGTCATCTGAGAACGTTGTGCTGAACACGGAGAGATGTCCGTTGTTCTCGTAGTCTCCTACGGCCAGTCCCATGTTGGCGGCCTCGCGTCCGTCTCCATTAAGCGCGAAGCCAGTTTCGTAACTTTCGTCTTTGAACGTCGCGTTTCCTTTGTTCACGTAAAGGTAATTAGGCGTTGAGTCGTTCGCCACCAGGAGGTCTGGTTTCCCGTCGTTATTGATGTCGGCAAACAACGCGTCGAGACCGAAATAGCCGTTCGATCCGTCCACACCCATCTTCTTGCTCACGTCAGTAAAGGTGCCGTCGGCGTTGTTGTGGAAGAGATGATCGCTTGCGCCATGCAGTCCGCGCGGGCCGCACATCACCTTCACGCTACGGTACTGGCAAAAGCCAGTAGGCTTGGATCCGGAACTGGGAGCATTCTTAAGATCGAAATCAATATAGCCAGCCACGAATAAATCGAGATGGCCATCGCCATCGTAATCCCCGAAAGTCGCGCCGGTGTGGTCAATTGCCACGTCGGTCGAACCATTATCGAGGGCCACACCGGCGTGGACCGCAACGTCAGTAAAGGTGCGGTTGTGATTGTTGTGAAAGAGCCGGCTTGCGCCTACATTGGTCACATAGAGATCGGGCCAGCCATCATTGTCGTAGTCGCCCACGACGCAGCCGGTTCCCCAGCGATCGTTCACAACACCTGTGTTCGCGGCCACATCCGTGAAAGTGCCATCATGATTGTTATGGAACAGTGCCGCATGCGGTGAAGGCGACTTGCCAGTCAGTGCATCCAGAGTTGAGCCGTTTACCAGATAGATATCGAGCCAGCCGTCGTTATCAAAATCAATCAGACATACACCGGAGCCCTTCGCCTCAATGATTACTCGCTTATCCAGCGCGCCGGTTACGTTTCGCCATTTCGAGAGCCCCGCATTCTCGGTTGCATCGATGAAAACAATCGGCCCCGTCTTTACAAAGCCACCAGCCGTAATGGGGCGGTGCCGGTTATCGAATATCGCGGCCTGCGGACCGGAGTTGGTCATTTCTCCGCCTGTAGCCTGCACTTGCTGGCCCGCAGCAGTTGACGCCTCCGGCAGCAGAGCGAGCATGCAGCAGATTGTTCGAAGCACTAGAGCGGGAGGAAGCACAAAACCTTCAAAGCATTTCCCGCCCCTGGCCTGTAAGGCTGAGTGCAAATGATTAAGGCAAATTTTGCGAAGCAGCAACTCGGCCAACCTCTTTCGAACATCGTACAACGGCTCTGTTGGGGAATAGTTCTGCTGGTGTTTGAGGCATGGGCTTTCGCAATCTGCGATTCAGGTCGCAGGCTCCGCCAATGTTCGTTCAATGTGCCAAACAAGTTCCGGCTTTTAGGCTGTCAGATCGCCTCCAATTGTGTTCCAAAACTTAAGTGGGTACTGAGCAAATTTCAAGCACTACCTCTGAAAATGTGGGTTAGCTCTTTCACTCCCTTTCTTTGAGGTGTGGCTTGTATCGATTTACTAAAGGACATTGTCGCAAGCCTTCTAAACGGCCAAAAAAGACCTTGACAAGGGCCGTGACCGATGACTAACATTCGCCAAGTTATCGATTACGTAAACGTTATCCGATAACGTGTTCGACTTCCCCCGGGCACTCCACAATCAGTTCCCCTGAGTGGACTTCCCCAACTGTTACCGGCCATCTCAGGGCCTTTTGTTCGACGCGAACTCTATGAAACCCAAACCTAACTCAATCTCATGGTGACCCACAGATGTACTCGAGGAGACGCAAATGAGAACGAAAACGGGAAAGCACCCGAATGGACACTGCTATCGTGGGCTGCTTGTGATGCTCCTGGGCATCTCAAGTTTGCTATGCCCGGCCGCAATGGCTCAACAGGCAACTGCTAACGTCAATGGCGTCGTCAAGGACCCGAGCGGCGCGGCAATTGCGAATGCGCAGGTTGACCTTACGAACGTAAATACCGGAGTCGTGAGAAAAACCACAACCACTGCCAACGGAATTTATGCGTTCCCGAGCGTCGTGCCGGGTTCATACAGCATGCAAGCTACTGCAAGCGGCTTCAATACAGTGTCGCAATCTGCGGTTACACTTCAGGTTGGCCAGACAGCGACTTTTGATTTTCAGCTGACAGTTGGCACAACGACCAGCACCGTCACTGTGAATGCCGCTGCGCCTGCCCTGGAGTTTTCGACGTCAGAACTTGGCACGGTTGTCACGCCAAAACACATGAACGACTTGCCTTTGAATGGCCGCAACTTTACCCAATTACTTTTGATCGTACCCGGAACAGTAAACCTCAATACCGACCAGAACAGCGGCGGAGGCGGTGGCTGGAATGGTGCTTCAGTTGGACAGTTCAGCTTTCCTGCTGTCAACGGCGCCCGTAACCGCAGCAACATGTTCATACTCGATAGCGCTAACGATCTGAACACGCTCTCAGGGACATACAATTATGCGCCAATTGTCGATGCCATCCAGGAGTTCAAGAGCCAAGGCCACAATGACCTCGCTGAATACGGCGGGGCCACTGGAGCAATGGTAAGCGTGGTCACGAAATCCGGAACCAATCAGTACCACGGCGATTTTTGGGAGTTCCTGCGCAACGAGAAAATGGATTCGCGCGGCTACTTCGAAAAAGTCCGTAATCCTTTGCGGCAAAACCAGTATGGTGCTTCGGTCGGTGGCCCATTATCAATTCCGAAGCTGTACAACGGCAAAAGCCGTACTTTCTTTTTCGGAGCTTGGGAAGGCTACCGCTATGCTTCCAAATCTGAAACCGGAGGGCTTGGACCAACCGCCGCGATGCGCGCTGGGGACTTCAGCGATCTGAGCACACCCCTGTATGATCCGGCAACGACCACTTTCAACGGCACCAGTTACTCCCGCCAAACCTTTACGCAGGAATACAACGAAGGGTCGGGGAATACTGCTTTGTGCGGAGGTCATGTTAATTGCATCCCAAGCAGCCGGATCGATGCGATTTCATCACTCTACATGTCCATCATTCCGGCAAGCAGCAGCACTACGGTCAACGGTGCCAACGTTTTTGTCCCAGCAGCCACCACCTTCAACCAGGATTCCGGTACGCTGCGGGTCGACCAGAACTTCGGCAACAACGACCAGGTAATGTTCCGCTACAGCCAATTCGATCTCTTTAAGGTAAGCCCGTCTGGTGTGATTGGGAACGCCTACGTTCATGTTCCTGGCCACAACTACATCGGCCATTGGACCCACACGTTTAGCCCGACAACATTCTCGGACGTATATTTTGGGAGGAACTTTGGATACACCACCACTGGTGCTTCCCATACCGGTGAGGATGCAGCCTTCCTGGCGAAATTGCAGTCGCTCGGAATGTCAACGAACTTCATGACCCTGAACAACACGGTATACGCTCCGCAGTATACGGCGGACGGATACGTCGGGTTGAGTGGATCGCAGTTGCAGGCCTCCGGCCTTGGAGATAACTGGCAGTTTGGCGGTTCCTTCAGCAAGATCCTTGGCAGGCACACCATCAAGGTTGGCGCTGATTCCGAGACGAACAATTTCACCTCTCCGATCGCGTACTCCAACATCGGTTTCTCATCCGGGCAGACTGCAGGTGTTGGGGCGCAGCAGGGCACCGGCGGAAATAGCTGGGCGTCCTTGCTGCTTGGTGTTCCGGCCTCAGCTGGCTACCGGAATATTCACGAAGTGGCTTCCGGGGGCTGGATCAACGGGTTCTACATCCAGGACCAGTTCAAGGCCACAAGCCGTTTAACCATTAACATTGGCTTTCGCAATGACATGGTCTTCACGCCGATTTATGGCTCGGGCACGGGTGGCAACTATTACACCGGGAACGCCAACCCCGTGACGGGCCAGTACATTCTCAATGCACTTCCACCGGCATGTTCGGCTACTCAGGGTGCGCCTTGCATTCCGACTGGCGTCTATACCGCTTCGAGCACACCAGCTCCTGGTGGGCTCCCTGCCCATGCTGTCGTAAGCCCGACACTCCGTGTTATCAACAACTCGCTGTTCAATTGGGCTCCCCGTCTCGGTTTGGCATACCGCTTAAATAACAAAACGGTGCTTCGTGGAGCCTATAGCCGCTTCTACGATGAGTGGGCAGACATCACTCAACTCTCGCAAAACTTCGGCGGGAACTGGCCAGCGGTTAATACCATCCAAAACAACGGTCTGAACCTTAACATTCCCACTGCAAGTAACAAAGATCCATTGAAATTTGGTAGTGGCGGAACTGTCGTCTATCCAATCAATGACTTCAGCCAGGTCAGCCAATGGATGGTGGACCCCAATTTTCGAACTCCTGTTTTCGATCAGTGGAACGCTGGTATCCAGCGAGAACTGCCAGCCAACATAGCTCTTGATGCGAACTACGTCGGCTCCAACGGCAGACATGAGGACTGGGGACCCACAATGAATACTCCCCAGCCAGGACCTGGCGATGTTCAAGCTCGGCGGCCATATCCCTACATGCTGCAGCAATGGTTCGATCAAAGCGTGGGCAACAGCCGCTACAACGCTTTGCAAGTTACACTCCAGGAACATTCGACGCATGGCGTCACCTTCCTGGTTTCGTATACATTCTCGAAATCGAATGCCGATGGCTGCAACTTGGGTGCTAGCTGTGACTCGACGAATCCATACAACAAGAAGGCTGATTACGGAACGTCGGATCTCGATCAGAGAAACGTGTTCACAATTGCGTTTACCGCAGCATCGCCCTTCAACCATTCTCCGAACAAGTTAGTTTCCAATGTAGCCGGTGGATGGTCTCTCAATGGAATTGTGCAAGAGACATCGGGCCAGCCGTATACGGTAACCACGGGCAAGGATACGGAGAACATCGGCTGCTGCGCCCAGCAGAGAATGGATCTGACCGGTGATCCAAACGGCGGATCAGGTATTCACACTCAGCAAAAGTGGTTCAACACCAGCGCATTTTCATTGCCGGCACCGTACGTCTATGGGAAGCAGGCAGTGAATACAATGGTTTCGCAACACTACAACAACGTCGACATGTCGATATTCCGTCAGTTCCCGATAGGGCTTGGAGAAGGGCGATATTTTGAGTTCCGAGCCGAAGCGTTCAACCTCTTTAACAATGTTGTCTTCACGGTTCCAGACACTAACGCTTCGCATACGACTTTCGGACAAGTCTTGAACCAACGCTCAGGTCAAAATGGATTGCCAGCACATAGGCAATTGCAGATGAGTCTGAAGTTCTACTATTGATTTCGCGATTTGTGGTTCGTAATCCGGGCACAAATTTCGATCGCATTTGAAGAACTGAACCTACATAGTGTCATCGCCGCAAGCAACATCGCGGCGATGGAACTATTCTCATCATGGCGTCCACCTATGCTGAAGAATAGAAGCGAAAAGGAACGCGTTTGGCGGTGTTGATTTTATTGCTTTGCTCCGCTGTGATCGGCGGAATCCTACTTGTCCGGCGCGCGTTGACACTTATGGTAGTCGATCGTGCTTCGTTCATCGACTGCTCCAGGCGAACCTTTCTTCGCGCAGCGGGGTTGATGGCTCCGAATCTCCTATTCCCCTGGAAAGGCCTCTGTCGAAGTGCACGTTATCAAAACCTATTCCCGTCCGTTGCAGTTTCATCAACCATCAAATTTGAGGACATTGCTCAAAAAGCGGGCGTGCATTTCGCAGTTGAGAACTGTCCAACGCCGGAGAAGCATCAGCCGGAGACCATGCCGGGTGGCATTGCACTCTTCGATTACGACGGCGACGGTTTGCTCGACATTTACCTCGTCAACGGCGCAGAGATGCCTTCCCTGCTGAAAACGAGCTCCAAGTATCACAACCGCTTGTTTCACAACAATGGAGATGGAACCTTCACCGATGTTTCAGAGCGCGCCGGCGTGACTGGTGCCGGCTATGGAATGGGCGCGTCAGTTGGTGACTACGACAATGACGGCCATCCTGATTTGTTCCTGGCCAATGTTAATGGCAACCAGCTCTTTCACAACAACGGCGACGGGACATTTACTGACGTCACCGCGAAGGCTGGCCTGGACGGCGCGATGTATAAGAGCCGCAAAATGTGGTCGATCTCTGCAGGCTGGTTCGACTACAACAATGACGGACTGCTGGACCTGTTTGTAGCGAATTACTGTCAGTGGGATCCGCACTTCGAACCTGTCTGTACGGGTCTGAATGGCCGTGGATATTGTCATCCCGGCAGCTTTAGTCCGCTCCCCAACACACTGTATCGCAATAATGGCGATGGCACCTTCACGGATGTTTCGGAGGAGACCGGAATCTCAAAAGTGCTGGGCAAGGGAATGGGAGTAGTGTTTGCCGATTTCGACGGCGACGGTTTTCTCGACGTATTTGTGGCAAATGACAACAGCCCGAATCTCCTGTTTCGCAACATCGGCGGAAAGCGATTTGAAGAGGTGGGCTTCGAGGCAGGCGTTGCCTTCAACGACGAAGGCGCTGCTCTTGCCGGAATGGGTGCCGACTTTCGCGATGTGAACAACGACGGTTTACCGGATATCTGGCATACAGCCATAGAGAATGAAACGTTTCCGTTGTTCATGAATGAGGGAAAGGGTCTGTTTCACAATGCCGGTCAGCAGAGCCGGCTTGCGAATTTGACCAGGTTGATGTCAGGATGGTCGAACGGAATTGTGGATCTTGATAACGATGGCTAGAAAGACCTTGTGGTCGCCCGCAGCAATGTGCTGGACAACATCGAGCAGATCTCTCGGCATTTCAACTATGCAGAACCGAATTCTGTTTTTCGCAATGTCGGGAAAGGGCAGTTTGTCGATGTGAGTACGACAGCCGGGCCAGACTTCACGCGCCCGGCTCCACATCGCGGCCTTGCGTATGGAGATCTCTTCAACGACGGACGGATGGATCTGGTGGTGACCGCTCTTGGCGCGCCCGTTAAAGTCTTCCGCAACATGACTGAAACACACAATCATTGGATACTGCTGAAGCTCGTGGGAACCAAAAGCAACCGCATGGGAATTGGCGCCCAGATTCGCGTAACCACCGAAGACGGCAGAATGCTCTACAACGAAGCGACGACCAGCACGGGCTATGCCGCTTCGAGCGATCCACGCGTTCACTTCGGTCTCGGCAGTTCGCACATAATCAAAGAGATTGAAGTACGCTGGCCTTCCGGCACACGCCAGTTGTTGCACGATGTGACTGTGGATCGCATACTCGAAGTGACCGAGCCCCGAAACGGTAGTCAACCATCATTGTAACCAGGTGAAATGTCTGGAACGGATCCATCATGAAGCGAGCACTCATCTTCTGTAGCGCTTTTCTATTCTGTCTCGGCGCACAGGCCGCAGCGCAATTGTCGGATACTTGCAAACCACCCGCAGGCGCTTTGCAAGCCCCAAGCGGAACCTCACAGGCGAAGGTTTTCGATGCAGTTGGGGTATGGTTCGCGCAGAAGGCCGATTTCAATTGTGCAGTGGCCGCATTCAAATATGCAATTCGGCTGGAGCCTCGCTCACCCGAAGCGCATTTCGATCTCGGCCTCGTGCGGCAAAATCAGAAACAGCTTCCCGAGGCAATAAGTGAGTTCCGACTGGCCCTGCAATATGATCCCGCATTGCTCCAGGCGCATTGCGCGCTGGGCTCATCGCTCACTGAGCCCGCAGAAGCAGAAGCGGAGTTTCGCAAGGCGCTCGCGAAAGATCCAAAATTGATTTGTGCTCTGGACGGGACCGCGCAAATTCTGGCGAAACAGAGACGATACGATGCTGCAATCGATTACTGGCGTCGTGCGCTTCAATACCAACCAGACGCTACGGATTTGCAACTTGCCTTGGCAACCGCTACATATAAGTCGGCCAAGGCCAGAGAGGCCAATGGACAGCCACCTTTGGATGGCGCGGGCATTGCTGACGCAATTCGGATGATTACAGACCTGCTCAAGAGCAACCCAGAAATGGCAGATGCGTACTTCAGTCTGGGTAATATTTATGCGAACGAGCGCCGATATCGCGAGGCCGCGGACGAATACCAGCAAGTGACGCGCCGCAATCCGGCTAATATGCTTGCACTGGCTGCCCAGGTCAAAGCGCTCATCGATGCTTCGGCATACAGTGAGGCGCTTGCACCAGCCCGCGATTACGCACGCCGGAAACCGAACGATCCCTCCGGACACGTCATGCTTGGCACGGTCTATCAGCAGATTGGTGATTACCCCAAAGCAGTGCAGGAACTTGAGCTTGGAGCGGCCAAAGCGCCCGAAGATTTCGAAGCTCGATATCAGCTCGGACTGGTTTTGGCGCGCATGGACAAGCCCAATCAGGCATTGCCTCACTTACAGAAAGCTGTTGCGCTGAAGCCCGATGACAGGTCGGCCAAATATCAACTGGTCGCTGTGCTGCGCTCGCTGGGGCAGGCGCAGCAAGCTACTCAACTAGTTGGGCAGTTACGTAAAGAACAAAGCGATGAGTCTCTGAACAGTCAATTGGCGACCGAAGGAACAAAAGCGAATGATCTGCTCCAATCCGGCAAGCCGGCAGATGCAGCGGAAATTTATCGCCACATGCTCGAAGAGAATCCCGATAGCGGCCAGACTGCCTACAATCTCGCACTGGCATTGGAAGCAACAAACGATAACCGGGGTGCGGAAGACATCCTGCACAAGGCAATCGAACGTGATCCGACGATCGCCAAGCTTCACGCAGAGTTGGGCCAACTTGAATTGGCACGGGGCGACCTGCATTCCGCACAGAAATCGCTGCAATCCGCACTTGACCTGCAACCCCAACTCGTAGAGGCGCGCGGAAATTTGGCGATGGTTTATGCCAGGAATGGCGATCTGCTCTCCGCGGAAAAACTACTTCGCCAGACAATTGAAGACGATCCGAAATATAGAGACGGCTATTTGAATTTGGGACTGGTTCTTGCGCAGCAGAACAGGCGTTCCGAAGCGGTGCAGGCACTGGATAAAGCTTTGGTGCTTGCACCAAATGATCCGGCACTGTTGTCGACAGTTGGAAAAGCGCGAATGCAAATGGGCGACTTGAACGAAGGAGTAGCCCTGCTTCGAAAGGTAGTAGATCTAGCCCCCGACTTGGCCGCAGCACATTTGGATTTGGCGCTTGCGCTCGCCGCAAGCTACGACCAGGCAGCAGCTTTGGTGCAGACCAGTGAAGCGGTCCGCCTTGCGCCGCAGTCCGGTGTTGCCCATTTTTATCGCGGACGAATTCTGTTTGATCAAGGGCGAACTGCCGAAGCAAAATCTGAATTCGAAGCTGCATGCCAGCTGAATTCGCGTATGGCAGAGCCACGATATTTTCTCGCCCTGGTCGACAGGCAAGAAGGCAAATACGAACTTGCGGCCAGCCTGCTGGAAGATGCCGTAAAGCTGCAGCCCAACAATGTGATGGCATGGCACATGCTGGGCCAGTCTTTTGATCAGGCATCGGAGAAGACGAAGGCGATGGAGGCTTGGCGGAAAGCAATCGCGATCGATCCAAAATTCAGCCAAGCCCTGATCAGCCTGGCGCGTGCGTTACGATCCACGAATCCAGCTGAATCGGAGCAGTTGATGGCGCGCTATCTTGCAGTTCAAAAAGAACGGAGCATTGTGGACCGTGCGGACACGTTGGCCAACAACGCGATTCAAGCAGCTTCCGCTCACGACTGGCCTGAAGCGATTCGACAATTGAAAGAAGCAATCACAGCGTGCGGTGACTGCGCAGCGAAAGCCGACCTGCACAGGAAACTGGGAATCGTTGATTGCCAATCGGGCGATCTCGAAAGCGGCGAGAAGGAGTTGCTCGCGGCGAAGGCGCTCAAATCAGATGATCCAGTGACACTCGCCGCCCTTGAGTTGATCGCACGGGCACGCAGCCAAGTGACAACTTCCGTCAATGGGAACGCCCGTTAGGCACGTCCTGCAACATCATTGGCCGAGGTACCCACAGGGGCGCGACGATTGAGGCAGCGATAACGATCGTTGACGCGAAGCGCTCTCGTTTTCTCCGCTCGTATTCATGTTCCAACCCGAGGGCTCGACGTATATCTCCGTTACCTCAGCGATACCTCGATTCCGATTTCGGTGGCTTCCGGTTTGGGAGCAGCAGATGTGACTAGATGTGAAAGTCTGCCTCTGAAGATGTCCGTCGGCATATTGAGGATTAACCTTGAATTACAGAACTCGGGATTCAGCGCAGCAGAAGAAGGGAATCAAACCATGGACACGAGCATCAATCGTCGTGATTTCATCAAAACAGGGATTGTTGCGGCCGCGGTACCAATGATTAGTATCGGCGATGCCAAAGGCGATGCCAGATTGCCCAATCGTCCAGTTCTCCGCATGCGGCAAGTGCATCTAGATTTTCACACGTCCGAGCTTATCCCTGATGTCGGTGCTGAGTTTAACAAGCAGCAATGGCAAGACGCGCTTCGCGTTGGGCATGTGAACCATGTCAACGTCTTTGCAAAGTGTCACCATGGTTGGAGCTACTATCCAACCAAGATCGGGAACATGCACCCCAATTTGAAGTTTGATTTACTCGGTGCTCAAATTGCCGCCTGCCACGAGATCGATGTTTTCTGTCCGATCTACTACACCGTTGGCTGGTCGGCCCACGATGCAGAAACTCGTCCGGAATGGTGTGTGCGCGACAAGGACGGGACAGCTGTTGTAAGTGGAGGCTTGAATCTGAACGCGAAACCCACTGACGTTAAGCCACACACCGCTTGGAAGTACCTCTGTGCAGCCGCCAGTGGAAGTTACCATGCAAATATCATCCGGCACGTCGAAGAGATCTGCCACAAGTATCCCGTGGATGGGTTCTGGTTCGACATCTATCATGACCACGACTGCCACTGCAGTTTCTGTCTTGCGCGCATGAAACAGGAGAATATTGATCTGGGAGACAAGGAGGCTGTCACCAGAAGCTACGTTTCGTCTATCAAAGAACATATGCGCCAATTACGGGAATTGATCGCCCGCTTCCATCCGAATGCCACGGTTTACTTCAACTCTGCGACCCATCCAAGCGACACCTTTCGGTTCAAGGAACGTCTTTTCGACTTGAACACCCAGCAAGAATTGGAAGATTTACCGACTACTTGGGGCGGCTATGACAAATTGCCCCTCGAGGCGAAATATCATCTCGGTGAAGGCTCGCGTGTTGTGGCGATGAGCGGCAAGTTCCACAAATCCTGGGGTGAATTCGGCGGCTTCAAGTCCGCGGACGCCATTAAATACGAGGCAGCTGCAATGATTGCAAATGGCGCTGCATGCAACTTTGGCGACCAGTTGCATCCGTCTGGCGAGATGGATAAGGAGACGTATCGCAACATTGGCGAAGCCTACGCTTATGTTGAAAAAATCGAGGATTACGGCCCAGGCGGAATTCCTTTTTCGAAACTGGGAGTGTGGTTGACCTTGAGTGACGAAGCGGACCGCGGCACTGTGAACATGCTCCTTGAGATGCATTATGATTTCGTGCCGGCGAACGAGAAGAACCTGGACCACCTCACCGCGCTCATCATCCCGAGCCAGCCGTGTCTTTCAAGCTCGCAAGCAGCAAAAATTTCGGAATGGGTGCGGCGCGGCGGCAAGCTGTTGGTTTTCGAATCGGGCGCATTGGACCAAAAGAAAACGCGCTTTCTTCTCGACGTGGGAGCGGACTATCTGGGCGCTTCCGAATATGATTGCGACTATACGTTGGTGAAGACGAATTTCGGCCCTCGTGTGGTTTCCACACCATTCCTGAACTATTCGCCAGGACTCCACGCGAAATGTACGACGGGCCAGCCGCTTGCTGTCATACGCGAGCCATACTTCAACCGCACCTACGCACACTATAGTGGGCATGCGAACACGCCCTACCAGTTGGCAGACTCCGCATTTCCGGCGGTAGTGCGGAATGGGAACGTAGTCTTCTTCGCACATCCGCTGGACCGGCTTTATTACGCTAACGGTGTCCGTCTTCATCGCGAGTTATTCGAGAGCGCGATTGACATGGTCGGAGTGAAGCCGGTTCTGAAGGTGATGGGATTGCCCAGTAGCGGCCGTGTGAGCTTGCTGCACCAGGACGCAATGAATCGCTATGTAGCACATATGCTCTACAGCCCGGCGTTGCAGCGTGGGGATTGCAGGGTGATCGAAGATTTTCCGTCCATATCCGGCGTAACGCTAGAGATGCACGTCCCGGAGCTGATCACCAAAGTTCGGATGATTCCTGACGGCGAGACGCTCTCGTTTACGCAGGAGAGCGGCACAGTGAAAGTGGCAGTACCTGACTTTGCAATGCATGCCGCGGTGGTCCTCGAACAAAGGGGGTAATGCATTTTGTCACTCCGAACGGTCCGCAGTGATCAGAAGTATCCATCGATGAACCTCTGGGGGAGCGCCTGTGATCGTTCCAAAGTCGAGCTACGCTGGAAACACGTTCTCTCGCTCACAATCAAGCGAGGAGACTGGAGCAGTCGTCAACAGATTCGTCATGGCGTGATTACCTTTGAACGAAAGGGCGGGGCAAAATGGGAATCAACTGGTCGCATAGACCACGAAGCTGATCGCTCGAACAACAGCACAGTAGAAGTGTCAGATGTGAGCCGGAGTGCATGTCCAAAGAGGCGAGGTTAGCGCTGGATCTACGCTGGTATCGCTGCTGGTTCGTTAGGGCAAACAGAACACCTAAATATCGCATAACCTACGCTTTACAAGGATGTTGGCTCCGCAGGTAGGACTCGAACCTACAACCCTTCGGTTAACAGCTAGACATTTATCCAATTCAGCGTTGCTCAAGATTGCGCTATATCGCACGATTCCAGTGGTTTATGGACATCGTTCGCTGCCCCATAAATAATGTGGGTATCGACCACAATTGCTCGCTATTCTTAACCAGTCAACCCGCAA
>Ga0157374_10002011_pt1 | contig 17066 bp, 13 predicted proteins | sample M25metaG_FD_115308 | JGI IMG/M metagenome (GOLD analysis project Ga0157374, IMG submission 115308) | Miscanthus rhizosphere microbial communities from Kellogg Biological Station, Michigan, USA - M2-5 metaG | ecosystem: Host-associated > Plants > Roots > Rhizosphere > Soil | place: USA: Michigan...
CAGGGCCATCGCCGGGAAGTATGATAAAGCGTTCAATATCACGATCACCGCGAAGGTCATCACGCCGAAGGTGAGGGTGTCGGTTCTTAACGTACCGCCAGCTTCGGGAATAAACTTCTTCTGCGCCAGCAAGCCTGATATGGCAACCGGACCGATGATGGGAAGGAACCTGCCAAAGAAGATCACGATACCTGTGCTTACGTTCCAGAAGATATTGTTATCCGCCAGCCCCTCGAAGCCGGAGCCATTGTTTGCGTTACATGATACATATTGGTAAAGCATTTCTGAAAAGCCATGATAACTCGGATTGTTGAGCCATGCGGACGGCTTCACCGCCCAATCGGCATTCGGATGGGTATAGAATATGTAGCAGGCCAGCGCCGTACCACCTTTGATCAACAGCGGGCTAAGCAGGGTAATGATCGCGGCGATCTTCACCTCCCGGGCCTCAACCTTGTGCCCCATAAATTCCGGCGTTCGGCCTACCATCAGGCCGGAGATAAATACGGCTATAATGAGGTAGATGAAATAGTTCAGGAAACCCACGCCGTCGCCGCCGAAGAAACCGTTAATCATCATGGCCAGCAGTTCCCAGGCGCCGGTCAGAGGCATCATGCTGTCATGCATGCCGTTCACCGAACCAGTTGAGGTAACCGTAGTCAATGTACTCCAGTAAGCCGTAGCTGCCGGACCGAACCGGACTTCCTTACCCTCCATTGATCCGGTGGCTTGTGTTATGCCCATTTCGGCTATTTTGGGATTACCCCCAACTTCACTGACTATGGATGGTATCATCAGCATCAGTGTACCGATAAGCATCACGCCAAATATTATCCAACCCAGCTTCTTTTTGCGGACAAAAAAACCAAGCGCAATGATCATCCCGACAGGGATAATGAACTGCGAAGTGATCTCCACCACATTGGTTAAATAATTAGGGTTTTCGAATGGATGCGCCGAGTTCGCGCCAAAGTATCCGCCACCATTAGTGCCTAAATGCTTAATGGCGATCATCTGTGCAGCGGGGCCTCTCGATAATGTCACCGTATCACCCTGCAACGAAATGAATTTATCCTTAGCGGCATAGCTGCTTGGTGTTCCGTTGAAGGTTAATATCAAAGCGATCACAACCGATATCGGCAGCAGCACGCGGGTGATGGATTTAACGAAAAAGGTCCAGAAGTTTCCCAGGTCGTTGGTTGTTTTGTCTCTAAATGCCTTAAATACTGCTATAGCAGCAGCCATACCCGTCGCTGCGCTGGTAAATTGCAGGAACATGAATATGAAATGCTGTGTGAGGTAGGTTGCGCCCGACTCGCCCGAGTAATCCTGCAGGTTACAGTTGGCCAAAAAGCTGATGATGGTATTGAAGGACAGGTCAGCCGTCATGCCAGGGTTGGCGTCAGGGTTGAGCGGCAGTTTATCCTGGTAGATCAGCACAAAAAAGCCATACAATACCCAAAGGATATTGATGGTCATCATGGCCTTCAGGAACTGTTTCCAGTTCATCGGCTCGTTGGGGTTAATGCCCGACAGTTTGAACAGCCATTTTTCAAGCGGCTTCAAAAAGTCGGTCCATACTTTGTCGCCGGCATACATTTTGGCCATATAGCGCCCGAGGGCAATGGCTATTGTCAGTGTGATGCCGAACGTTACTATTATTCCTATGAGTTCAGTGTTCATGGTTCCGGTTTAAAATTTTTCGGGTTTCAGCAGTACATATACCAGGTAAATGAATACCGCTATGGATGTGATGAATAGTGCGAACATAGCTTTAGATTTTTTCGAACCAGTCGATGGCCTTGTAGGACAGCCAGCACATAACAATGATGGCCGCAAAGAGATAAATGGTAAGCATAGTTTCAGTTTTTAGTAAGGTTGTGTTGCATTTGTTGCGCTTTAAAGGAGTTTAATTTTTAAATAGATGATGTACACGATGGCGGCTGCCATCAGCCATAGAAAGACGGTGAGAATAATATCCGAAAGCCGGTATTTAATGGATTGCCTTTTCATCTGCGGCACCATTTACCAAAATGATGCCCACCGGGAGAATTTTTCGAAAAACTGTAATTAGCCTTTCTAACAGTGGTTTTTCTTTCTTGCGAAAGAAATGGGTATCGAGATAGGCCTATCATTTTGATAGGGTTTTATCAGATTGATAACTACCCGGAATAAAAAAGGCCTCCTGCAAGGAAGGCCTGATCCAGTTTTAATTGAGAAGTATAGAAAGCTTAATGTTCTTGATGTGATAATTCACGGTCGCGCAATTCAACAAGATTACCGTTATCGTTGATAGCGTAGCGTGCATTAGCTATATCTGTGTCGATCTTAATTTTATTTGATCCGGCTTTCTTTGATGGTCCGGCCAATGGAACAATGATAACTGCCAGCAGCGCCATCACCTTAAAAATGATAATAAGCATATGTTTTTTTATGAAGAGGAATACAAATCCTGTACCTATTCCAATCCGTATTCCTTCAATTTACGATACAGTGTTGCTATTCCAATATTCAAAAGCCGGGCAGCTTCGGCACGGTTGCCATGCGTGTGGTTCAATACGCGTTGGATGTGCAGCTTTTCAACCGCGGTAAGATCAAAAGCTGAAAGGGTTTGAGTTGAACGGGCGGGCTGTATGTGTTGTATATCGTAGGGTAGAAGTGTTTCGTCAAGTTCATAAGCATCGCTCAGGATGACGGCGCGTTCAATGACATTTTTCAACTCGCGTATATTGCCCGGCCACGCATAAGCTTCCAGTTTCCCGACAAAATCATCGGACATTTTATTGACCTGCTTTTTCACTTTGGCAGCGTAATATTGCATGAAATATTCCGCCAGCAACGAAATGTCCTTTTTACGTTCGCGTAATGCCGGCAAAGTGATCTGGAAAACGGAAAGACGATAATATAAGTCCGAACGAAAATGATTGGCTTCGATCTCCGCCTGCAGGTCGCGGTTGGTGGCTGCCAGTATCCTTACGTTTACTTGTGTAGGCTTGGTGTCACCCACTTTTAAAAACTGCTGCGATTCTAAAACACGTAATAGTTTGGCTTGCAATTCCAGGTCGAGCTCACCCATTTCATCTAAAAATATTGTCCCGCTATTGGCCTCTTCAAACAAACCTTTTTTATCCTTTACGGCACCGGTAAATGAGCCTGCCTTGTGACCGAATAACTCACTTTCCAATAATTCTTTGGTAAAAGCACTGCAATTTACCGCCACAAAAGGCTTAGCACTACGATTGCTGGCCTGGTGAATGGCCTCGGCAAATACTTCCTTGCCGGTACCGGTTTCGCCCAAAAGCAAAACGGTAGTATCCGTCCCGGCTACTTTTTGGGCTAATTTTATGGCATCCAGGATAACAGCTGATTTGCCTATTATCCTTTCAAAGCCAAATTTATCATTCAGCTTGTTTTCCAGCTCCTGTACGCGCTGCTGTAGCAACGCTTTATCCATTGCCTTGCTTACCAGCGGTATGATCTTCTCGTTATCGTCGCCTTTGGTAATGTAATCGAAGGCGCCAACTTTAATAGCCTTTACGCCATCGTTGATAGTTCCATAAGCGGTCAGGACGATCACTTCGGTCGCCGGCCAGTTTTTTTTGATCTGTTCGGTTAGCTCAATGCCGTTGGAGTCTGGTAGTTTTACGTCGCTGAGCACTACGTTCACAGCCTCGTGCTGCAATTTTTTCAGCCCCTCTTTGCCGGTAGAAGCGGTAGCCACCTCGTAGCCCTCCAACTGGAGTATCCGGGCCATAAGGTTGCGCAACCTATCCTCGTCGTCAATGATCAGCAGTTTGCCTTTTTGCATATCGAATGCAAAAATGACAAAAATTACACCGTTATATTGAGATGTGCTTGATTTTTATTGACAGTAGCCCTGCTGATAAAAACAAAAAACCCTCGTAAGTTCCTCACTTACAAGGGTGATTTTGATAATTCGTAGCCCGTAGGGGAATCGAACCCCTGTTTGAAGAATGAAAATCTCCTGTCCTAACCCCTAGACGAACGGGCCGTTTTGCTAAAACGTGGGCGCAAATATAAAAAGATTGCCGTATTCAGCAATCTTTAAAAAGTAAAAATGACAGTAAAAAAGAGTCCTATGCCGCAAGTACGTTCCTGTACTTGAGCGGCGTGGTTTTATAACGGGTGCGGAACAGGCGGATAAAAGAGCTTGTGCATTTAAAGCCAACCATGTTGACGATCTCGTAGATCGGGTATTCGGTTTTGGCCAGCAATGATTGAGCCCTTTGCAGCCTCAATTGGATGAGGAACTGGTGCGGCGACTGGTTATACGCCAGCTTAAAGGTGCGCAACAGGTGGTTTACCGAGAGGCAGGCATGATCGGCCAGGTTCTCAAGATTGATATTGCGGCTGTAGTTGGCATAAAGATATTCCTTGGCCAGGTTCAGGCGGCGTAATATCTCGACACGAGTATTATAATGCAGGAAATTAAGATTTGCAGCCTTCTGAAATATCTCCTCGTGGTAAATATCAAAGTAGCAAAGCAGGCACCGGGTCATGTATTCATCGATCACTATGTTGTCCGGTGTGCAGTTTTCCATGTAGTCCCTGAATTGGGTTACAATGGCACGCATTTCGCCTTTGAACGGGTAGATGGTTTCGCTTAGATTTTGCATTGCTTCATCGTCAAGGTCAATTTCGCCGAGCCAGCTTCTCTTGAAATCGTCCAGGAAGTCCTCATCGAAGCTTATTGAAAACGTGCCTACCGGCGTGTCGGAATTAATGCCGGATGAAAAATTTGTCCCTTTATTGATGGCAATAAAGGAATCGTTGTGAACAGATAGCTGCCTCCTGCCGATGGTGCAGTTTTCACTTCCGCCAAACACAAACCTGAGGGTGAAACTTTCTGCGCTTGCAGAAGAAGTTCTCTGTAAAACCAGGCCGTTGGTAACCCGGTTCCCGTTAGCCAAAATCTTTACGTGTTCCATGGTAAAATTTATGTTTTATAAATTTACTAAGGTGTTTTTAGCTTATTATCACCCCATTAGGGTGATTTGTAATCTGACTAACCGTTTAGTTTGTTTTTTCGGTTTCAGCGAAAGTGGTTTTAGCGATCTCGAACAATACTTTTAAAGCCGATACCTTCATATTCCGGTAATCGCTGGTGTTGGTTTGCACCGCAAAGGCCATTTTATGTTGCGGGAAGTAGAACATTTCAGTCATGTAGCCGGGAAAAAATCCGGCTATGGCCAATGGTGGTACCGTACTTATCCGAATGCCTGATAATAACCCCCAGCCCATAATTGGTATTCTGACCGAGCATTTTTGCCGGTACGCCGTCTTCCATTATCGGCAGCATAGCCGGATCGAATGCTTTGCCTTCGTACAATAATTTGCACCATTTGGCCAGCTCGCGGCTGGTGCAGTAAATGCCGCCGCCGGTCCATTCAAATTGCGGGTTGATGATGAACTTTCCATCGTCGCCGATCACCTCGCTTTTGCCGCCAAAATCATTGTCTTTTCCGGCATAACCCTGTACCAGGCCCGGTAGTTTCCGTTGGTTCGACGGCTTGGTTTGAGCAAGATGGAATGGCTTCAATATTCTTTCTTTGAGCAGGTCGTAATACTTCTTACCCGTCACCTGTTCGATGATCATGGCCAAAACAATATAATTCGTGTCCGAATATTCCCAGCCTTCGCCGGCTTTGAAGGCGGGCTTTTCATCCAAAACATAGGCCAATAATTCTTCAGGCTTCCATACTTTATCCGGGTTATTCGTCAGGTCTTTAGTAAAAGCCGGCTTAAACTCATAGCGCATAATACCGCTGGTATGGTTCATCAGCGTCTTGATGGTGAGATCTTGTGCATTTGGCATCCTGCTGAACCAATCATAATGCCCGAGGTATTTGGAAACTTTATCATCGAGGCTAAACTTACCTTCTTTTATCAGTTGCATAGTGATCGCAGAACAGTAGGTCTTTCCGACACTACCTTCCATCAAATAACTATCCGTGGTCATCGGGATATGTTTTACCGAGTCGGCCATGCCCGAGGCAAAGGCCAGAGTAGTATTATCAGGCAGAGCCACACCAAGCGTAAGCCCCGGAAATTTTCCCGCTGTGCAAAAAGAGTCTAGTTTGGCTTGTATTTTTTGTTTTAATACATCATGCTGTGCGCTAACTGCGATAGATAGAAAGCAAAGAAGGAGCGCTAGTAAGGTTTTCTTCATATAAGTTTATTTTCCTTGGCGGCTTTGATGGCATCGGCGCGTGAGTTTACATCAAGCTTCAGGTAGATATTTTTGATGTGGCTACGCACGGTTTCCAGGTCGATGAACAAGTCCTTGGCTATTTGGCTGCGGCTTTTGCCTTCAGCAACCTGCTCAAGTATCTGTGTTTCACGTTTGGATAGGGGAGATTCCTGGTTTTTTTGTAATGAACGGATCACCATACGGGCGATATTGACGCTCATCGGCCCCCCGCCTTCCTTCACTTCGCGGATGGACTCCACGATCTTGGAAGCAGGTGTATTTTTAGTAAGATAGCCTGATGCTCCGTTTCCCAGTGCCTCGAAGATGGTTTTCTCTGATTCATAAACCGTCAGTATCAGGATGTAGGCATGCGGTACTATCTTTTTCAGCTTCGGAATTGCCTGGATGCCATTGGTGCCTGGCAGTTCAATATCGAGCAGGATAACATCGGGAAAGTCATCTGAAATGGTCTTAGCTGCCTCGTCAAATGATGCGTAAGTATTCACCACAGAATAGCCTTCCGTTCGCCCGATCAGCAGCGCATAACCCTCACGGATGATCTCGTCATCTTCTATCACAACTATTTGTATGTCTCTTTCCATTTCCCTATTAATTTACCACCGCCTGGTTTATTTTAATTTTCAGATCAACTGTTGTACCATGTCCCCTGGATGAGTTGATATCCATTTCACCCCCGATGCGTTTGATCCTTGTGATCACGTTGTTGATGCCCTGCCCTTTGCGTGCCGCTTCCTGTTCAAAGCCACAGCCATTGTCCTTTAATGTTAAGTGGATGCCGGTTTTGTCAATATCACTAAGCGTTAGGCTAACCTGGTTTGCATGCGCATGCTTTAATATATTGTTCAACAATTCTTTAAATATCATCGGGATATTTCGGCTGTATTCCATAGGCAATTTGATCTCATTCAACGATTCTTCGACGCCATTGAATTCAAAGTCAATATCAGTATCTGTAAATAGTTCATTACCAAAATCTTTGATGTGGGTCAGGATTTCGTATAGGTTGTCACTTTGCGGGTTAAGCGCCCAAAGTACGTCCTTGGTGCCATTGTAAAGTGACGCAGCGTTCTGCCTTATCTGTTCCAGCAATTTCTTTTCATTGGCATGACTGCCGTTAAGTTTAGTATCCAGTATTTCTGAAAGCACGGTAATGCGTGTAAGCTTATTGCCCAACTCATCGTGGAAATCTTCGGCAGTTTGCTGGCGTATCTTCTGGCTCTCTTCATGCCGCGCGACTTCAATAGCCTTTTGCCGTTTAACTTTGGTTCTGTAACGGGAATTCTGCAGCATAATACCCAGCAGAACAAAGAAAACCACGCCTGCTATCCTGAACCATAAAGTTTGATAGAACGCAGGTGCGATGGTAAACGTGAAGCTGGCCGTATTTGCCGATGGTGTTCCGTCAGACGCTTCGGCCTTTACCTGGAATGTATATGTTCCCGGTGGCAAAGAAGGATAATCAACCACATTGTTTTTTACCGGTGCCGAATAACCGCTATCCAGGCCCTTCAGTTTGTAACGATACGATATCCCTGTCGGGTCGTTCAGATTAACACCCATAAAAGAAATCGCAAGGTGATTTTCGCTATGCGATAGCTTTTGGCCACTGGTGATCACGGTGCTGTTTTCCCAGCTATTGCTCGGTATTTGCGGAACAACCCTGGCCGACTGGATCATGACATGCGGAGGGGCGGATGGCATTCCTACTGAATTGGGATCATAAAGTATCGCGCCCCTGGTGGTGCCGATCCATATTTTATGGTCGGCAAATAAGGCAGCATTCTGGTTGGCCTCGAAGATCAGTGTCTTCGAACCACCGCTATTACTTACAATAAACTGATCGGTGTTTTTATTGAACAATAGCCTGTTCACACCGCGACCCGTGCCCGCCCATATTACACCGTTATCGTCCGCAGCGAGGCTATAAACAGCGGTCGAGTTCAGTCCTTCTTTCAAACCGTAATTTTTCACCTCCCCGCTGGCACGGTTCCAGGTAAAAATACCGCGGTCGTCGGTACCGATAACGATCATATCCTTGTATTGCAGCATACAGAATACCACCGAAGTTTTTACCGCATCGATTATAAAATCTTTTTCAATATGCTTATTGGCAACCAGCGTAATACCATCATCGGTGCCGATCATTACTGAATCCCGCCCTGCACTAATTACCGAAGATGCCAGACCCATGAAAGACTTGAGCTCCCCAGCCTTATTATTCTCAATATAAAAAACCTTATTGTGGGCACTCACCCATAAGGTGCCGCTATCGTCTTCAGTTATACTATTGATCGAATATTTATCCAGGCCGCCAACTGACTTAAAGGTCTTGCTATCATAGCTCCACAGCCCCGCATGCGTACCTATCCAGATCAAGCCTTTGCTATCTTTATAAAGACATATTACGCGCTGCAATTGCTGGTCCTTACCAGGGATTTTCAATGGCGACAGCTTATTGCCGCTGAACCTGACCAGGCCTGCGCCATCGATCCCCATGATCACCCCGCCATTCTTATCCTTTGTAAGGGCCATTACCACCTCGTTATCCGGCATGCCTTGCGATTTATCCAGCGTGATGATATGGTTGCCCTCGTACTTGAACAAACCATTCCCCTGGGTAGCAAACCACAGGTTATTGTCTATATCGTGATACACATCAGTTACTGCGTTGTCGGTAAGCCCGTTTCGGGAACCAAAATGGATCAGTTTATCGCCTCTCAGGTAATAGACTCCGTTGGTAGTGCCCAGCCAGAAACAATTATCATTATCCTGCGCCATGCTGAGCAGGTAGTCCTTGGTGGTTGCCAGTACCTTGGGCTCAAACTTGTCCAGCTTATTATCAATGATGGTATAAATGCCGGTGTAGGTAAGCAGGTATAATTTATTTGGATCGTTCCGATCGGCAGTTATCTTGAGTACATACAAATCCTGGTCAGCTGCGGGATAGGCCGCAATTTTGATCCATTTACCATGGTTAAGGCAATACAGCCCCCTGCGATAGATGGAAGCCATTACCCGGCCCGAACGATGAACGAACAAGCAGCTTAACGTGCCCTTGATATTGGTCGTATCCCTAACTAAAGTTTCGCTTACAGTATTCCCGTTTACTTTAAACAGGCGGCTATTGATGATCGTCCAGATGGTTCCCGCGCTGTCTTGTACCACGCTTCGAACGCGGCCTATACCTATATTTTCGGGTAGTTTTAGTGTCGTAACTTTTCCATTGGTAAGCCGCGAAAGGCCGCTGTTTGTACCGAACCATACATTGTCGGTTTTGTCGACGAATACGGTATTGACGAAGTTGCCGGGCATCCCATTCTGCCGGGCATAGGGAATAAACTCCTTACCGTCATACCGGCAGGCGCCGCCATACGTAGCTATCCAAAGACGATGCTGATTATCCAGGCAAAGGTTGTTTACCTGGGATTGGATCAGGCCGTTCTCCAGGTCGTAATGCGAAAAGTTATATTTCTGTGCCCGGCTCAAAAAGGGAATAAACAGGAGCAAAGCAATTACCAGCGCAAGGCGGCCTGCTCTTTTGCGACAAAAGAATCCTGTAAAAACCAACTGCATTATCGTATAAAAACCTTCCCGGTTAAAGCTAATATCAAATTACGCTTATTTTGGAAATAAAACAATCACCCCAATGGGGTGATAAATAGGGATTTAGCAGGATTTACAGGTCTACCGGCTTCATTTTCGGCACTAAAAAGTGCATAATACACCATGCAAGCAGGTAAGCGCTGCCACAAACGAAGAACATAATGTAGTACGCAATCTCGATATGATGTAAGGCACGATAATGCACGAACATGTTTTTTTGCACAAACAGCGACAGGAAAACACTGCCCACCGAACCGAACATACCGCCAATGCCGGTAACCGATCCCACAGTTTTTTTGGGGAACATATCCGAAACCGTCGTAAAAATATTGGCGCTCCAGGCCTGGTGTGCCGATGCTGCAATCCCTATTATAATTACCGCCAACCACATATTAATGCCGCCTAACACTTGCGCGAAAACGATAGGCACTACAGCAAATGCATAGATCAGCATAGCGGTTTTTCTCGACCTGAATACCGGCCAGCCACGCTCTATAAGTCTCTTGGGCAGGTAGCCGCCGTAAATACTTCCGAAAGTTGAAATAGTGTACACCAAAGCCACCGGCAAAGCAATGGCTGTTCCCTTAAGGCCGTACTGGCTTTCCAGAAAATCGGGCAGCCAGAATAAATAAAACCACCAGATAGGGTCGGTGAGGAATTTGCCGATGGAAAAAGCCCAGGTTTGTTTATAGCTAAGCAGCTTGCCCCAGGATATTTTTTCTTCCAGTTTATCGGTGCGGTCAGTCTCGTCAGCATCACTGTGAATATATTCAAGTTCAGGCTGCTTTACGCGTTTTTGCCTGGATGGTATTTCGTAGTAAATCAGCCATAAAACCAACCAGATAAAACCGATGGAACCCGTGATAACAAATGCCCATCGCCAGCCCCAGGCTACTGCTATGAATGGCACCGTAAGCGGGGCGATGATCGCGCCGATGTTAGCGCCTGAGTTGAATATGCCCGTCGCCAAAGCCCTTTCCTTTTTCGGGAACCATTCGGCTACAGTCTTAATAGCTGCTGGAAAATTGCCTGCTTCACTTAGTCCCAATGCCGAACGGACGATGCCAAAACCCATGGTACTGTTGACCGCCGCGTGCAGCACCGCCGATACGCTCCACAAAAAAGTGGCGAAAAAATAGCCCATTTTGGTGCCCAAACGGTCTATCAACCGCCCGGCGAAGAACAGCCCGATGGAATAAGCCACTTTGAACGCGATCTCGATATTGGCGTAGTCACCGTCATTCCAGTGAAACTCATCGGTCAGGTTCGATTTCAGCAAGCTGATAACCGCGCGGTCAAGGTAGTTGACAGTCGTTGCCATAAACAGCAGCGCGCAGATGGTCCATCGGTAATTGCCGGGTTTCTCGTTTGTCATTGCCGTGCCGCTTCAACCAATTCTAACGCCTTAACTGTATCCTCGTAAAGCTTATCGTAAAGCTTGTTCTGAAGTATTTCTTTGGTGATCAGCCTGCTGCCCATACCAACCGCGCATACGCCTGATTTAAACCAGCCGCTGATGTTCTCTTTATTCAGTTCCACGCCGCCCGTTGGCATGAATAGTTGCCCCCGGAATACATCCGACACGGCCGATACAAACCCCGGCCCCAGCACATTCGCCGGAAAGACTTTGATTAAAGTTGCACCATGCTCTTGTGCTAAATGGATCTCGGTAGGTGTCATACAGCCAGGTATCCAAAGTCCACCGAGTTTGTTGACGATCTCACCAACTTCCGGATTGATCGTCGGGGCGACTATCAGATCGGCCCCTGCATCAGTGTACCGTACGGCGTCGGCTTTGGTCTTCACCGTTCCCGCGCCAAAATAGAAACCGGGCATTTCCTTGTCAACAACCGCTTTCAGTATTTTGAAATTTTCAAAAGCTTCCTTTGCGCGATTGGTGTACTCCATCACCCGCACACCTGCTTTGTACAACGTGCGCACTACATTCAGGCTCACCTCAGCGTCCTCGTAAAAAAACAAGGGCAGCATGCCTTGTTTGATGATGCTGTCGAGTACTTCCTGTTTAGCCTTCATTTGCCCTTGCCATTATTTCGTGAACGGTTTTGTTGGTTACGTCAGCTTCGATAAATAACTTTTCGAACGCCGCTGCGGTAGCGAATTCCAGTGTTTGTTCCGGACCAAGATCATGGCAAAAACCGTAAACCAGCCCGGCCAGAAAGCAATCGCCACTGCCTACTTTATTGATGATATGCGAAGCGCTGTATTCATTCGAGCTATAGAATTCGCCGCCGGTATACAAGGCTGCGTAGTAATCTATTTCAGCCTTGCCATCGAACCGGAAAGTATTAGCGACGGCTTTGCAATTTGGGTACTGTTTGATCAGCTCTTCCGATGTTTTCAGCGCTTCTTTCAGGTAAATACTTCTTTGGCCCGACTCATGAATATTTGGCACAACCGGGATGCCCAGCATCGCCTCGATGGCCCAAACGTTGCCCATCACCAGATCGCAATATTTGACCAGTTTCGGCATGATTTCAACCGGTTCCTTGCCATATTTCCAGAGTTTTGAGCGATAGTTCAGGTCGATGGAAATGATAATGCCTTTTGCTGATGCAACCTTCAATGCCTCCTCACAAACGTTAGCAATATTTTGATTGATAGCCGGGCATATTGCGCTGAAATGAAACCAGCTTACGCCTTCAAATTCCTTTTCCCAGTCGATCATGCCGGGTTTAAGCTGAGAGAATGCCGAGTGCGCACGGTCGTAAACCAGCGCATCATTTTTCAGGTCGCGGCCCTTGGTCAGAAAATACAATCCCAAACGGCCTTCGCCGTATTGAACCGACATTTCAATATTTTGCTGTTCCTCAAATGCTACGATCTGCTTCACCATGCCGTTATCCGGCAATACTGTAACGTATTTGACAGGGATACCCCATAAAGCCAACGCGGTAGCAGCATTCAGCTCAGCACCCGCAATGTAGAACGGGAATTGATTATCATTCAGCCACTCCCCTCCCTCATCCGGCGATATGCGCAAAAGTAGTTCGCCGAAGGTGAGTACCTTGCCTTTCAACGATATGTTTAAACTATCTGCCATTTAAAAATCGAAATAGTTTTTAGCGTTATAATAACAAATATCCTGTATGATCTTTCCCGTCCATTCCATATCGTTCGGCAATTCGCCGTTGTCGATATCCTCCCCGAACAGGTTGCAAAGCAGCCTTCTGAAATATTCATGCCGCGGAAATGAAAGGAAGCTCCGAGAATCTGTCAGCATACCCACCATGCGGCTCAGCAGGCCCATGTTGGATAGCGCATGGAGTTGTTTGGTCATCCCATCCTTCTGATCCAAAAACCACCAGGCCGAGCCGAATTGTATCTTGCCTGCAACTGAACCATCGTTAAAATTACCCGTCATGGCCGCCATTACCTCATTATCCGCAGGGTTTAAGTTATAAATAATGGTTTTGGCTAATTGGTTTGTCGAATCAAGCCTGTTCAGGAAACGGGATAATGCCTTAGCCTGGCTGAAATCGCCGATGGAATCCCAGCCGGTATCCGGACCAAGTGTTGCCAGGCTGCGTGTATTGTTGTTTCTCAGCGCACCGATGTGAAATTGCTGTACCCATCCCTTCTCATGGTCCCATAGAGCGAAATGATACAGCATCGCCGATTTAAACTTCAACAACTCAAGCGGCATCAATGTATAACTATGCCTGATCTTTTTAAAGATCGCATCGATCTCGTCATCCGTAAAATCAGCCGCGTATAATTGTTCCAACCCGTGATCTGACAACTTGCACCCGTTGGCGGCAAAATAGTCGTGACGGGTTTTGAGCGCATCGAGGTAGGCATCAAAACTTTGTATGTTCGTGCCCGAGATGCCTTCTAACTTATCAATATAAGCACTCAATGCCTGCGTATCGTCAACATTCATCGCCTTGTCTGGGCGGAAAGCCGGCAGCACTTTGACGGCGAAACCGTCGCGTTTTATTTTCTGGTGATATTCGAGGCTATCCAGCGGGTCGTCCGTGGTACACACAACCTCGACCTTCATTTTAATGAGCAGGTTCCTTACCGAATACTCCTTTGTTTGCAGTTTGGCTGAACAATCATCGTAAATAGCTTTCGCGGTTTTAGGCGATAGTAATTCGTTCACACCAAAATATCTTCGCAGCTCCAGGTGCGTCCAATGGTAAAGCGGGTTACGCAGGGTATAAGGCACTGTTTCGGCCCATTTCAAGAACTTATCTTCATCGCTGGTGTTACCCGTTACGTATTGTTCATTGACGCCATTGGCACGCATGGCGCGCCATTTGTAATGGTCGCCGTAAAGCCAGGCATGGGTTAGATTTTTAAAATTCAGATCGGCGGCAATCTCATCCGGCGGTAAATGGCAATGATAATCGATGACCGGCAACCCGAACGCATACTCATGGTACAAGCGTTCAGCCGTTTTGCCGTTCAGCAGGAAATCACCGTCTAAAAATGCCTTCATCCTATTGGTATAACGTTTTTTTGATACCCATTTCCAGTCCCCGCAATTCAGCCAGGCCTTTGAGCCGTCCTATTGCGGGATATCCCGGGAATGCCGCGTAATTAATGTCGTCAAGTAATTTATGTCCATGATCCGGCCGCATGGGGATTGCGATATCTTCCCTGCCGCTGTCCGCACGCCGTTTCTGCTCATTCAGAACGCTCTTCATCACAGCATACATATCTGTACTACCCTCCAAATGGTTATCCTCGTAAAAACTGCCATCGGCCTCGCGTTTTACGTTACGCAGATGCAGAAAATGAATATGTGTACCCAGCCTTTTAATCATCCCCGGCAGATCATTATCGCCCTGTGCACCTAAAGAACCGGTGCAAAAAGTCAAACCGTTTGATGGCGATGGGCAGGCATTCACTACATCATTTAAATCTTCTTCTTTCGATATCACCCGCGGTAACCCGAATATCGGGAACGGCGGGTCGTCAGGGTGAATGCATAGTTTAACACCAACCTTTTCCGCTTCCGGCACAACGATTTGCAGGAACCAGGTCAGGTTCTTTTTCAGTTGACGGGCGTCGATGCCTATGTATTTTTCTAAATGACCCTTGAACTGATCGATAGTCAATACATCCTTGGTACCCGGTAAGCCTGCCATCACATTGTGAATGAGACGTTGCTTTTCATCGGCGCTAATGCTATTTAAATAGACTTTTGCTTTCTCCTGCTGATCTTTGCTGAATTCTGAATAGGCGCCATCCCGTTCCAAAATATACAGATCGAACGCTGCCAGCGCAGGTGCATGAAAACGCAGTGCCGAAGCGCCATTGGGTAAACGGTAATCAATATCTGTCCGCGTCCAGTCCAGCACCGGCATAAAATTGTAGCAAACGATCTTAATGCCTGACTTCGACAGGTTCTTCAACGTTTCGATATACTTTTCAGCATATTGCTCCCGGTCAGCCGATGCTGTTTTTATGCTTTCGTGCACATTCACGCTTTCAACCACCGACCAGCGCAGTCCGGCAGATTCAATTGTATGCTTCCGCTTTTCAATCTCCTCGATACTCCAAACCTCACCCGCAGGGATATGGTGTAGCGCTGTAACGACACCCGTAGCGCCCGCCTGGCTGATAGCCCTTAACGTCACAGGATCAGATGGCCCGTACCAGCGGAAAGTTTGTTCGAGGTTGCTGAACATACAGATAGAAGATGGTTTATAAACGAACAGCCTAATATAGGGGGTTTGGTTGTAATAGTTGCAGTGGTTGTAGAAGTTGTAGTGGTTATATAGGGAGCACTGGAAATAAAAAAAAGCGCCCCGGTAAACCGGAGCGCCGTATTGAGAGTTGATTAGTTGCTTTTCTACCAGAACCGGATGTATAGCATTGAGATGATCATCAATGTGATAACGATCATCGCTAAAATACCGGGCTGCACTTTGAACATAGATTTATCCAGCGCAAAAGCCTTAGGATTGATCTTCGGTCCGCCGAGGCTAACGACGATCATGATCGCCATTGTAAAGAAGAACGCCAGTCCCATGCAGATATGGAAAGGGATTTCGTACGCACCTGACCCGTTCTTATAAGCGGTGTACAGGAATGTTTCCGGGCCAAACCATTTCGGCGCAAAAACATTAAACAATATCGATAGGAGGAAGCCCGTGATAACTCCGACCACTGCAGCTGCACCTGTCGTGCGTTTCCAGAACATACCAAGGATGAACATGGCAAACACCCCAGGGCTGATAAAACCAGTGTATTTTTGTATGTAAGTAAATCCACCTTCGCCACCGATTCCCAGTATGTCCGTCCATGTGAAGCATATCGCTATGGCCAAAGCTGCTAATATGGTGACCCGGCCCACCCAAACCATTTTCTTCTCATCCGCATCCTTCTTAATATACTTTTTGTAAACGTCAAGTGTGAAAATGGTCGAAATACTATTCGCTTTGCCGGCAAGTGAAGCTACGATAGCTGCGGTAAGGGCAGCAAGTGACAACCCTATCAGGCCATTCGGCAGGTAACCCAATATAGCCGAATAGGCATTGTCGGGTAACACTTTGCCATTTTTGCTGTTCACAAGCATTTCCGCATGCAACATTCCTTTTTGATGCAATACATAGGCAGCAATACCGGGTAGCATCACAATAACCGGCATCAGCAGCTTTAAGAATCCTGCAAACAGGATACCTTTTCGCGCGGTAGGCAAATCGGCGCCAAGGGCGCGTTGCGTAATGTATTGGTTGCAACCCCAGTAGTTGAGGTTGATGATCCAGATACCAGCTACGTAAGACAATAATCCGGGGATAGTCAGGTAATTACTCACCTCGTGTGGTGTAGAAGTCGGCCCTGGTTTTTCAAATATCATGTGGAAGTGGTCAGGTGCATTTTTTACCAGTTGATTGAAACCTTCTAATATATTATCGCCAAAACCGAAAGCATTACTAACCACATGCAACGCAACATAAGTAGTCGCTAAACCGCCAATGATCAATACGCTTACCTGTATAACATCGGTAAAGCCAATAACTTTCATGCCGCCAAGCGTAATGAAAATGGCAAATACGGATAGGGCTATAAGTATAATGTGCCCCGATGTTACGCTGCCGCCGATCAGGTTATTGATAGCGACTTCACCCAGAAATAGAATGGAGGTAAGGTTCACAAATACATACAGGAACAGCCAGAATATACTCATGATAAGCGCCACCGACTCGTTATACCGCGTTTTGAGGAACTGCGGCATCGTAAATATTTTGTTCTTCAGGTA
>Ga0157374_10002012_pt1 | contig 17058 bp, 14 predicted proteins | sample M25metaG_FD_115308 | JGI IMG/M metagenome (GOLD analysis project Ga0157374, IMG submission 115308) | Miscanthus rhizosphere microbial communities from Kellogg Biological Station, Michigan, USA - M2-5 metaG | ecosystem: Host-associated > Plants > Roots > Rhizosphere > Soil | place: USA: Michigan...
GAATTCTATTCGAGCAAATACCCATCCAGCAAGTGTTTCCAGAAGTAAATTACATTTACTCAAATCACGAACCCGCTAAACAGTTGTCTCTATTGGGTTTTTAACCGGACGCTAGTGAGTTCAGGTAACTGGTGAGGTCTCCGAACCGGGTATTGACGGAGACCGTATTGCTCATTTTGTAAGTATTATAAGCTGCAGCCACGCTGGAGAGTGCTTCTTTGGCTTTAGCGTTGTATACAGTGTTCTGCTGCGCATTGATAATTTTAGGGATGCTAAAGGTTGCGATTTCGCCCACAATCAATAAGCTGATTAACAGTTCGGCCAAGGTAAAGCCTGGATTGGGACTCATGCATGGATTCCTGACTTATGCTTTTAAAATGAAATAAAACGATTGGTTATCTTATCGGATAAGTCAAGTTAAAACTTGAGTATTCGCTATTAATACCCGGTCTGAACAATAGGATTTTAATTAGAATCGGAATACGCCATGCTCCCGTTGCGGGAAAGGCGCATTTAACGATGCGGCGATGCCTAATCCGAGTACAGTGCGGGTATCGGCAGGGTCGATGACGCCATCATCCCACAAGCGAGCGGTGCTGTAGTAGGCGCTGCTTTCTCTGGCGTACTTCTCCAGGGTGGGCCGTTTGAATTCCTCTTCCTCCTGAGCCGACATGGCCGGTTTGGATTGGGAGGCCAGTTGGTCCTTCTTGACCGTCAGCAGCACGTTGGCGGCCTGCTCCCCACCCATAACGGAAATGCGGGCGTTGGGCCACATCCACAGTTGCCGAGCCCCGAAAGCCCGGCCACACATACCGTAGTTCCCCGCCCCGTAAGAGCCCCCGATGATCACGGTAAACTTGGGCACCGCCGCGTTGGATACCGCCATGACCATCTTTGCGCCGTCCCGGGCGATGCCGCCCGCCTCGTACTGTCGGCCCACCATAAAGCCGGTAATGTTTTGCAGGAAAACTAACGGAATTCCGCGCTGGCTACAAAGCTCAATAAAGTGCGTGGCTTTTAACGCGCTTTCCGAAAAAAGCACGCCGTTGTTGGCCACAATGCCGACCGGATAACCCCAGATTCGCGCGAAGCCGGTAACCAGCGTGGTGCCGTAGAGCGCCTTGAACTCGTGGAAACGGCTCCCATCCACCAACCGGGCAATAATTTCCCGCACATCGTAAGGCTTGCGGATGTCTTTCTGAATAACGCCGTAAATTTCATGGGCGTCGTATAGGGGATTCTCCGGTGGATCCTGACGCAACACGGCCTGTGGACGCCGGTTCAGGTTTTCCAGAATGTTGCGGGTAATGACGATGGCGTCCTCGTCATCCAGCGCGTAATGATCGGTTACTCCAGAAGTGCGGCAGTGCACGTCGGCGCCGCCCAGGTCTTCCGCGCTGACTTCTTCGCCGGTTGCCGCCTTGACCAGAGGCGGTCCGCCCAAAAAGATGGTGCCCTGCTGCCGGACAATCACGCTTTCATCGCACATGGCGGGAATATAGGCGCCTCCTGCCGTACAGGAACCCATGACCACCGCGATTTGCGGGATGCCTTTGGCGGACATACGGGCCTGGTTGTAAAAAATGCGGCCAAAATGCTCTTTATCCGGGAATACCTCGTCCTGCAGAGGCAAAAAGGCCCCGCCGGAATCGACGAGATAGATGCAGGGCAATCCGTTCTCTTCGGCGATCTCCTGGGCTCGCAGGTGCTTTTTCACGGTGAGCGGGAAATAGGTGCCTCCCTTCACTGTGGCGTCGTTGGCCACGATGACGCACTGCGTTCCTTGCACCTGCCCAATGCCGGTGACAATTCCCGCACCGGGGGCGGCGTCATCATAAATTCCATTCGCGGCCAGCTGGCTGAATTCCAGAAACGGGGTATCGCTATCGAGCAGCGCTTCAATCCGATCCCGGACGAAAAGCTTGCCACGGCTGGTGTGCCGTTGGACGGCGGACTCTCCGCCTCCCGCCTTGACCCCGTTGACCCGACCTTTCAAGTCCTGTACCAATGCGAACATGGCATCGTAGTTTTCCCGGTAGGCAGGGCTACTAGTAACAATGTCGGTTTTTAGAACATCCATGACGTGCTTGCCCCTGACAACTCTCTCTATAAAGGCGTTCCTTGGATATCTGCCGATATCTGCGTTCTCTTCAAAGATGCCTGCAAATGCCTTCTGTATACAGGGTACGACAAAATCCGCCCAGGCGCGGAAATTTTTTGTCGGGCTAGAGATGAATAAAAAAGAAGCCCTGCCTTTTTTGGAACAAACGGTCCTGCTGAGTCGTCCATATTATTCCTTGCAACAAATTCCTGTAACAATTTGTAAATATTAATATTTTTTGTTAGAAGGGGAAGCCGTTCAGCTTAAAGAAGCTGGAAGATCGGGCTAAGTAAAATAAGGACCGTATCCAGCCGGCTACTTTAAAAGTGACAAAGACGGATCTATAATAAGAAGTAAGTATACTTTTTGAACTAAAGTGGTGTAACAAAGCCAGACAACATATAAGCCGGACTGTTCATCACCGATACCTCCCCACTGGAGCCAGCTCAAAAACTTTTGAAATTACGAAAGCTTCTTATCGAAGGAAACCTCAACCATCATGTTTTACGACGGTAACGTCCATATTGAAGAAGAAGACCAATGCTACACCTGTGAGTATTTTCTCAAAGGCGTTATGTGCCCTTTGCTGGAGGCATTGGCCGTTGGTGTCGCGCATCTGGAAGGCGACGTGCTGGTCAAAAACTGCGGTTTTTACGTGGAATTCAAGCGACATCTGCAACTGGTGGACCAGGAAGAGTCGCCTGAAGCGGAGCGTCCCTCCGCCGAGGATGACGGTACCGGGGGAAGCCCCAGCCGCATCAAACGCTTCAAAGCCCCGTAAGCCCACTGCTGATTCTGGTTGAGCCCGGTTACGGGCTCTGATTGAGTTGGCCTTTTCTCGTATTTTACTTGGTACCGCTGCCGGTGTGGTGGTATAAGCTGGTGAAAATTCGGTGTATGTCCGCTTCACCCTTGGTCATGGTTTCCTTGCTCTGGCATTTATAGTATTCGCCCACGGTAATATGCTTGTCCAGCTTGGTCAGTAGAGAAGTCCCATCCTCCGGGTTTTGAACTTCCCGGTCCATCAGTAGAACCTGGCTCAGCTTGTGCAGCGGAATATTGAAGAACCCTTCCACGCAGTCGGGATCGAAGTGGGTGCCCGCGTCTCGTTTCATAATGGTGAGCACTTTGTCGAAGGCCATGCGGTTGCGGTAGTGGCGGCGGGAGGTAATGGCGTCGAACACGTCAGAAATTGCCAGAATTCGGCCTGAAAGCAGGATTTCGTTACCGGCAAGCCCTCGGTGGTAGCCGCTGCCGTCCATTTTCTCGTGGTGAGAGGCCGCGATTTCCGGGACGAGCTGGAGGTGTCGCTCGAAGTGAACGTTTTTCAGGATTTCATGGGTATAGTACACGTGCTTTTGGATGTGCCGGTACTCTTTCTCGGTCAATCGCCCGTCTTTTTTCAGGATGTCTTCCCGGATACCGATTTTGCCGATGTCATGCAGCAGCGAGGCGTATTTTAACGCTTCCAGCTCGCCTTCCTGCATTTCCAATTCTTCGCCCAGCAGGACTGAGTACTCCGCCACCCGCTCGCTATGACCGGCGGTGATGGGGTCTCTGGCGTCAATCGTGCTGGAGAGGGTTTTGACGAAACTGTCGAAGGAAACCTTCATCTCCTTGGCCAGCGTGGCGTTCTCGATGGCCACGCCCGCGTTGTTGGCAATGGCGGTTAACAGATCCTCATCCACCTTGTCGAAGTGGGTGTCCCGTTTGTTGAGTACCTGGAAGACCCCGATAATTTCCATCTTGCGGTTGCGCATGGGCAGACACAGGATGTTTTGGGTGATATAGCCCGTTTTCTTGTCGATTTCCTTGTTGAAGCGGGGATCTTCATAGGCGTTCTTGATGTTCAGAATTTCGCCCGTTTTCACTACGTAGCCCGCCAGGCCCAAATGCGCCGGAAAACGGATTTCTTCGGCGGTATCCAGGCCGGTCGCTACTTGGGACCATAGTTCGTTGCGATCCCGGTCGTAAATAAACACGGTGCAACGGTCGGCGTCCAAGGCCAGTTCGGTTTCGTTCTTAATCAGGCTGAGCAGCTTGTCCAGCTCCCGTTCGGCGGCCATCGCCTGACCGACCCGCAGCAAGGACAACAGACGTTTGCTGCCGTTCCCGTCCTCGGTGGGCTCTTCACTCTTCTCCAGGGAAGAGAGCGCCTCCATCAGGTTGGTCTCTTTCTCAAAGACCCGATCGTGGTTGGCGCGTTTCTGCACGATCTCTTGCCACTGGTTTTCGTCCAGCCGGAAGATTTCGTCTTCGATGTGGCTGATGATGAAGCTTAAGCCGTTGGTTTCGGCAATGCGCAAGGCTTCCAGCATGCTGGCCAGGGCGAGCTTGCCTTCGTTCAGGCTGAGGTAAATTTTTCCGAACTCGTAATAGGTTTTGGCCAACTCGGCGATTTCACCCTCGGCCTTAAAGATGGCGATCACTTCGCTCATGCCTTCAATGGCGCGGGTTCCGTGGCCATTGCGATAGTAGATGCAGGCGAGCAGACGGCTGGCCATCGCAAACCCTTTTTTATAGCCGTATCGCTTATAGATGGGCAGAATGTCATTTTCCAGCAGACTTTCGGCTGTTTCAAACTGAGCCTGACCGTAGAGGATATAGGCTTTGTAGAACTGGCTTTTGCCGTAGAGCACCCGCATGTCCCGGCTTTGGCAATCCGTTTCCACTTCCTGGATCAATTGCTGGGCGCGGGGTAAATCGTTCTGGTAAATGCTCAGGCGGATTAATTCGTTCTTGATGCGTCCCGAACGGTAAAAATCACCGACCTCTTGGCTGATTTGCAGCGCCTTGTGCAGACAGTCCTCGGCTTTCGCGTATTCTTCCCGTAGGATGTGAATGCGCCCCATAATCTGGCAGGTCACGGCCTGCTCGTAGGTGCAGCCCAGTTTCCGTTTGATGTTTAAAGCGGCGTTTAAGCACTGGATGGCCCGGTAGTAATCGTTGGTATGCTCATAGTGTACCGCCAGGCTGTCCATAATCCGGGCGGACTCCAGGCCATCCGGCTTACAGAAGGTTTTGGCGTACATCAGGTTTTTGACCGCCTCACCGAAGTTTTTCTCCCGATACTGCACCAAACCCTGATAATGCAGTAATCTGGCCCGTACTTCATTCACGCCGGGTTCGTGCATATGCACGTTAATCATCTTGGTCGCTTCGGAAAAGAGCAGGTTGGCCTTGCCGAGACCGGTGTTTCGTTCCTGGTCGTATTTAATCCAGGCCAGTTCAATCAGGCACTCAATGGAGGACAGGAATTCACGGTTCGACAGATAAAGCCCATAGGCTTTTTCCAGGCATTCAATGGCCTGCTCGTCCTCTTTTTTAAAATGATGTAGCAGTCCGTCCTGATATAGCTGATCGGTGGGACTGTTTTTAGGTTTTACTGCCGGCGGACTGGCGGGCTGTATCGGGTTAATCTGGGCGTTTGCCTCGGCCAGACCTTCCTCATGGCCCTCTTCCTGCAGAAAAAGGGAACTCATGGATTCGGATGGCTCACCCACGGAAATCAAGCCCTGGATGGAGTCATATAATGCGGTTTCTTCCGTAAAGTTGGGATTGGTGTTGTCAGAACCCTGGGGCATTTTGCTGTCCTTGCCAAGCTACTACATCAGATGGAATCCCAATAGGGATAACGACTCCGGCTGTCCGAAATTTTTTGCAAACAAATATATACCCCATCTTAAAGAATGGGTGCGGGCCAATGCTTCCCTTATCCAGAGGAGTTTCTGACAATGCTCCAATAACTGAATATTCCGGTTCAGCCCGCTGCAAGTACAAAAAGAGCTTGCATTTTTGGCTTACCGCTCTCACAATGAAAAGATGGGTTATCCATCAATGAGAGTTGTGTTTTCTGAGTTTGATTGGCGAAGAACGTGGTACCAGAAATAAAATCCGACACCGAGTCGTCTGATAATTCCACCTCAAAGACCAAGCCGATGATCCTGGTCATTCATCAGGACGAGGTGGTGATTAATGCTTGCCGCACCACCCTGGAAAAGCATGGCTTTGAGATTGAGTTCGCCAGCGAAGGCACCGAAGGCGTACAGAAAGTTTATCGGGTGATTCCCGATGTGATTGTGGCCAGCAGCTCCGCCCCGGAACTGAACGGCTACCAGATTTGCCGACTGATCAAGAACGATCCGGTCATGCGTAAAATTCCTTTAATCCTGCTGGCGGATCAGGGGCTCAAAATGGACCGCTTCTGGGCCATGAAGGCGGGGGCGGATGATTTCCTGCAAAAGGACGAGGTTTCGGCAAAACTGCTGAAAAAAATTCAGATGGTGCTGGAAATCTACGAACGCATGGATATCGAGGAAAAGCACCTGCTTAAGGCCAGCAACGAAAAGAACCCCTTCAACATCCGGACGCGTCTGAACCAGATTTTGGACACCTCGCTGGTGGAATCCATGCTGATGGTGGAGTTTCGGAGTCTGGCGGATCTGGTGCATGACCCGGCCTTGCTGAACTATATGCTGTTCAGTCTGCTGGAAAGCATTATGGAATACGATGCCGCCGCGATTTTCTTTAACGATGAAGGTCGTGGGCCGCGTCAGGTTACCTTTCATATTCCCGAAGGGCGGAAGCAAAACCCCAAGCAGATCAATCAACTCGGTCAGACCTTTTTTAAGCGTCTGGAAGAGCGCGGTTTGAGCGCCGCTCAACTGGAGATGGTAGAGTCCGATGTCGTGGGCTCGCTGGATGAGGAAAGTCCCAGTCGGGATTATGATACGGCCTATTTCAAGGAAGTCCGGCTGGATTCCGAATTAATTGGCGTCTTGGCCTTCTATTCGCATAACCGGGTGGATTACAGCCGTATTTTTCCCATGCACCTGGTTGAGGATGAGATCCGTCTGCTGATGAAGCTGCGCCACTTATATTCCCAGGCGGAAGTTTCGGCCTTGACGGACAGTCTGACCGGTTTGTTCAACCACCGGCATTTCATGGCCATGCTGCAACGGGAATTCAAGGCTGCCAAGCGCTACGAGCAGGAGCTATCCCTGGCCATTATCAGCATCGATGACTTCCGGCAGCTCAACGAATTGCATGGTCATGCCTGCGGGGATGAAATTCTGCGACATGTGTCCAAAATTCTGGAGCAATCCTTCCGAAACGTGGATTTTGCCGGTCGATTCGGCGGCAAAAACCTGGTGATTCTCATGCCTAAAACGCCCAGCGATCAGGCGCTGATTGCGTTGGATCGTTTTCGTATCCGGGTGGCGGAAAGCTCGTTACTGTGGAAGGATACCCAGATTCAGCCCACGGTATGCTGCGGCTTGACCGCCAAGCAGGATGCGACGGAATCCGTGGTGGCGTTAATCAAACATGCGGAAGACGCTTTAGCCTCTGCCAAGAAGCTGGGTAGCAATCGCATTGAGATTTCTTTGGCCTGATATTAGAATTGGGGTATCACAACAGAGTTTTCCCGGTGCGCCGGGCTGAGGAAACTATTTTGGCAGAAATACACTATTGCGAGGACGTAAAAGACGTGGTTGCGCTGGCCAATCGGCTAGCCCGCAAGTCAAAGAAAACGGCTTGCAACGATCGGGATTATTTGCAGGCGCTGCTGTTGTGTCATCGCAAGTTTAATCGTCTGGACGGCATTTTAACGGAAATGCAGGTCAAAGTTTCACGGATGAAGTCAACGTTAAGCGGGCATCCTGCCGAACCGGAAGAGCCGACCACCGCCCTGCTGAAGAATGCTGAACTGATTGCGCAAGGCAGGCAAAGCGCTGCATCTGGAAAAACAACCGCTACGGTGGAAATAGAAGACTTGCTCAAGGCTTTCTGCATGTCGCCCGATCCGGTGGTGCATCGGGTATTAACGGATAGCAACATTACGCCGGAACGGGTGGATTCAGCTGCTCAGACCGCAGACCGCAAGCAAGGCCAGCGGACCGTACTGTACTTTACCAAGGAAATTCTGGAAGTGGTGGTGTTTGTCCTCTTCTTCCTGATCATGATCAAGAGTTTCCTGGGCGAGCTGCGATTGATCCCGTCCGAATCCATGGTGCCCGGCCTTCAGGTGGATGATCGTCTGGTGATTGAGCGGGTGACGCGATGGGTTCGTCCCTATCAGCGCGGCGATATCCTGGTTTTCTACCCGCCCATGACCAAGCTGAAAACCGATCCGGTCAGTCTCTTTCTCCGCCTCACGGGCTTTTCCGGGCTGATGTACAAGAAAGAGGACAACATCGATGTCGCTTATATTAAGCGCCTGATTGGTTTACCCGGCGATACGGTAAACGTGAAGCCTGGCGTCGGCGTGTTCGTGAACGGCAAAAAACTGAATGAACCTTACGTGAACGAAATAGCCGACACCTGCACGTTAATGCGCCCCGAGCCATATTGTGGCTCCATCAAAGTTCCTCCCGGCAATTACTATATGATGGGCGACAACCGGAATCTAAGTTTGGATAGCCGCTATTGGGGCTTCGCGGAGCAAAACCGGGTGATCGGTCGCGCCGTATTCCGGATCTGGCCGCCAAACCGATTGGGCCCGTTGCCGTCTCCTCCTGAGCAGAGGTAATTTTTAGCCTCCTGGTTACCGAAAATAAAATTAAAGTATAATAAGTATAGATGTTGGTAAAAGGGGGCTTAGCCATTAACAGAGAGGATGAAAATCGGGAAAGCTTACCGATGATCGAACTGTACGTGATGGGTATTGCTTTGGATACCCGCACCGGTACACCGATTGTGGTCTTGAACGATCAGGAAAATCGTCGCGCACTGCCGATTTGGATTGGTACTGCCGAAGCCAGCGCGATTATTCGACAACTGGAAGATATTAAATCCGCGCGTCCCATGACGCATGATTTGCTCAACAATATCATTGAGGCGACCGGCCAGGTGATCAGCAAGATTGAAATCAACGACATCAGTTCGGATACCTATTACGCCAGCATTTATCTGACCTCGGGCGACGGAAAAACCCAGATCATCGATTCCCGGCCATCGGACGCCATTGCGCTGGCCCTGAAATCCAAGGTGCCGATTTACGCCACGGCGAATGTGATGGCGGAAGGCACCATCTCCACCGATCAGGAGCGGGATGAGGCGGAAGCGCAAGAGTTTAAAAATTTCCTGAACAACCTGAAGGCCAGCGATTTTAAATTCGAGGGGGATATTGAATCCAACCAATAATTAATCATTGGTTGGGCTCTAGTGACATTTCAGGCTATAATGGGCGGGTTAACCGGAAAAGAGAGTTATGCCCCGCGCCCGATCCCCGCAGAATAAGAGCAATCGCAAGCCGGATTCCACCGAGCAGCAAAAGCTGGAATTTACTTCCCTGTTACTTGAGAGTGCCGTGGAAGATCTCCTGGAAGCCCGACAGGATAAAAAGACATCGTATACCGTTTCTGAAATCACCGCTTTACTGGAAAACGTCATCGAGGATCATCCCACGCTGGGCCATAGCATCACGGTGCAGGGTGAACTGTCCAACGTGAAGCGATCTTCCCGAGGGCATGTGTACTTCACCTTGAAAGATGCCGGGGCTTCCATTGGTGGCATTCTCTGGGCCAGTACTGCGGCGCGGTTGAACTTTGATCTGCAGGACGGCTTAGAAGTTTACCTGACCGGGCGCATGGAAATTTACAAGCCCAGCGGCAGTTATTCCATTGTGGGCAGCAAAATGGAGCCGGTGGGTATCGGGGCGCTGCAACTGGCGTTTGAACAGATTAAGGCGCGCCTGGAAGCGGAAGGGCTCTTCATGGAAGAGTTCAAGAAGCCCATTCCCGAATTTCCTGCCCGCATTGGCTTGATTACTTCTGCCACCGGAGCGGTCATTCACGACATGCTGCGCGTAATTCGCCGAAAAAATCCACTGGTGGATGTGCTGCTTCATCCGGTCAAAGTGCAGGGTGAGGGCGCCGCAATGGAAATTGCGCAAGCCATCCGGGAACTCAACCATCCGCACTATTCGCTGGATATTTTGATTGTGGCGCGCGGTGGCGGTTCGTTTGAAGATTTATTCTGTTTTAGCGAAGAGGCCGTGGTGCGGGCCGTCTTTGCAAGTGAAATCCCGATTATTACCGGCATTGGGCATGAGCCGGATTATGCGCTGGCCGATGCTGCGGCGGACTATTCCGCATCCACGCCGACGGCGGCGGCGGATTGGGCGGTGCCGGACGTGGAAGCCCTGATTGAGGTGCATGCCGAACGGGCCAGGGATTTACTGGAGAGCATGGCTGAAACCATTCTGTACTACGAACAAACTTTGGATCACAGCGCCACGCGGCTGATCGAGCTTCATGAGAGCTGTCTGGAGAGCTGCGGGCATCAGTGGGAGCAGCGCAAGGAACGTTTGCTGTCCGGTTTTAAGCTGGCCTTCCAAAAGCAGGAACAGAAGTTAGCCCAAGCGGTGGCTTCCGTGGAGGCGTTCAATCCGTTGGGCACCTTGGCCCGAGGGTATGGCGTGGCTACGGATGCCAAACAGCAGGTGATTCGCTCCGTCCAGCAGGTGAAGTCCGGGGAAAAAATTTCCCTGCGACTGATGGACGGCAGCCTGGATTGTCAGGTGTTAGATAGCCGTGAATTTTCCAAACCGTCTTCTGCGGGAAATGAATAATTTTCATGCATAAAACACGGTATTTTAACGATTTTTTGCAGTAATTAGCGCCATATTTGACTCAAATTTTTAGATTAACCCGAAACCGAGGTAAAACCGTATGCCACCCAAAACACCACAACCCCCTAATTTTTCCCAGGCATCCGAGGCGTTGGATGAGATTGTGGAACGTTTCCGCTCCGATACGCTGACCTTGGAGGAGGCGTTAAGCCTGTTTGAGGAAGGCGTGGGTCACATCAAGGTCTGCCAGTCCAAACTGACCGAAGCGCGCGGGCGTGTGGAAGAACTGGTCAAAACGTTGCAGGCGGATGGGGAAAGCGTCACCCGCCCATTTGAGATTTAGCCCATGTCCGTGAATGCCGATTTTGAAAAGGTGAGTATGACCGCCAAGCTGACGGCCTATATGCGTCAGTACTCCGATATTCCTTTTGCTCAGGACGTGGCTCGCTATATTCAGGCAGAAAAAGCGATACAACGGCTGCAGCAGGCGGAAAGTTTTAATATGGACGAACTGCTGTGGTATGCGCCCTTTTTTGAGGCCCGGTATAAAAGCATCGCAAAGATTATTGAGAACCAGGGATTCCAGCAGGTATTGGAATTGGCCAGCGGCTTATCCCTGCGGGGCTTGGCGATGACCTTGCGGGATCCGGTTCTGATCTATGTGGAAACGGATTTACCTGAGTTAACCGAACAAAAACAGGCTTTGCTGGATGAGTTAATTCTGGATGGTCGCTTCTCGTATCCCAAAAATCATCATTTTACGGTCGCAAACGCATTGGATGAAGTCCAATTGAAAAATGCAACTCAACATTTCCAGCCGGACCAGCCTTTGGCGATTGTCACCGAAGGCTTGATTCAATACCTTTCCCGAGAAGAGATCGAGCAGTTGGCTCAACGGGTTTGTGGTTTGCTGAAAACTTTTGGCGGCGTCTGGATTACACCCGATTTTGCGCTCAGACAGGTTGCCCAGCCGGTTTCGGAAACACACCGGCGTTTCCGTAAAGCGATTGCGGACGAGACAGGGCGGACTATCTATCAGGATTCATTCGAAACCCAGGAAGAAATGCTGGCCTTTTTTGAACGGATGGAATTAAGTGTCCAGTGGTTCAGTCAGGTTGAGGTAGCGCCTCCTCTGTCGTCTCTGGATGTGCTAACGCTGAAAACCCTGCCTTACTGGGAACGGATTCAAGCTAAACTGCCGGTCTGGGTGCTTAGTTTGCGGAACCTGAATTAGGCGGATAGGGTGAATCTTTGGATCCCGGATGATGATGTCATGTGTTTGAGCGGAAAATTTTAAGATGAGTTCCCAGTATATTTTAGTGTTTGATCACGGTACGACCAGTATCCGGGCCTGCCTGATGGATCGGCAGGGTCAAATCGTAGCCCGCTCCCAGGAACAATTCGAGCAGATCTACCCTCAGCCCGGCTGGGTGGAGCACAATGCCGAAACCTTGTGGAACATCACTCTGCAAGTGGCTGACGGGGTCCTGAAAACGCATCGGATCAGCTGGCGGGACATCGCCGCCGTTGGACTGACCAACCAGCGGGAAACCACCATCCTGTGGGATAAGCAAACCGGCCAGCCCATTCATCATGCCATCGTGTGGCAATGCCGTCGCACTTCCGGGCAATGCGAGGCATTGAAGCAAGCCGGTCATGCGGATTTAATCGCCCAAAAAACAGGTTTGGTGGTGGATGCCTACTTTTCCGCCTCCAAAATTCAGTGGTTGCTGCAAAACGTTCCCCAGGCCCAGGCGTTGTTGGCGCAGGATCGGTTGTTGTTTGGAACCGTGGACACCTGGATTCTGTGGAAACTGAGTGGCGGGAAAGTCCATGTGACCGATCCCACCAACGCATCTCGGACCATGCTGTATAACATCCATCAACGGGCTTGGGATCAGGAATTACTGGATCTCTTCGGGGTGCCCGCTCAAATTCTACCGGAAGTGCGGCCCTCTCGCGCCGTGTATGGTCGGATGGATCCGGGTCTGACCGATGGCGTGGATGTTCCCCTGGCGGGTATCGCCGGTGATCAACAGGCCGCCTTGCATGGCCAGAAGTGCTGGACGCCGGGCACAGCCAAGAGCACCTATGGCACTGGGGCTTTTCTGGTGATGAATACCGGCCAGCAGCCGGTGCATTCCACCGAAGGGTTGCTGACTACATTGGCCACCGATGCGGAAGGCCATCCGGCTTTTGCCCTGGAAGGCGCCATCTTTTTTGCCGGGGCGGCTTTGGAATGGCTGACCAAGAAGCTGGACGCCATCAGCCATGTCAGTGAAATCGATCCGCTGGCGATGAGTTTGCCCAGTAACGAAGGGGTTTATCTGGTGCCCGCGTTTGCGGGTCTGGGTGCGCCCTATTGGGATGCCAACGCGAGAGGCGGGCTTTTCGGGCTGACCCAGGATACCGGGAAGGCCCATCTGGTGCGGGCCGCATTGGAGAGTATGGCTTATCAAACCCAGGAAGTATTGGGCGCCATGCAGCGGGAAGCCGGTTTATCCCTCAGCGTGTTGCGGGTGGATGGCGGTGTGACCCGTTCCGACTTCCTGATGCAATTCCTGGCGGATATTCTGCATGTGCCGGTGGAGCGTTTGGATGATCCTGAGCTGACCGCAAAGGGCGCCGGTTATCTGGCTGGCCTGGCCGTGGGTTTCTGGTCGTCTCCGGACGAAATTTTAAACATGCCGGAGCAGACGGAACGCTTTACGCCACGCATGGCCACCGAAGAACGCGAAAGTTTAATCCAAGGCTGGAAGGCTGCCGTCAGCCGGGTGCTTTCAGGGTAAGATAAAAGCACCCAGCTAAGTAGCACTGAATTTAGCCAGAAAGGTGAACGAATTTATGCTTCGTTTTCATCTTCTTCTGTAATGGTCATCGGATTCGGTTTGGCTTGTTTATTGATTTTCGGCCCTGGAAATTGTTCACAATAATCATCAAAATCTTTGAGGTATTCAAAAACCTCAGACAATTTCCCTTCGGCTTCAAGACCCTCAAAATATTCTTTTTGGGGACCAGTGGCGGCAAAATACTTCTTAGTCCCACTTACATCCTGTGATTTTTGCCATATATCTTCTTTTGGCGTTTTATCGCAGATGGCGACTCTTTTTAGTTCTGCATCGGTCGGTGGCTCTTCCAATTTTTTATACATCGTGCCAAACCGAACTGTTTGTTTATGTGGCTGCGGTGAAATACCAATGGGCATAGGGAATCTCTCAGGTTTTCAGAATGTTAAATTAATATTTATAAAATAAGAATTATTTTTCTGTGTAGATTATATATGAAAATATTCCGTTTGGCTAAAATGACGGAATATACCTAAAGGTAGAAACGGAAATTAAAAAAGAAGATGGATGTTATCCATCTTCTTTTAGTATGGTTTCATTCAGGATAATGAACAGATTTTTCATTTTGAGCATCCCAACACCATAATCAGGCGTTTTAGCGGTCAGGAAAGCTCTTGAAATATTCCTGGGCTTGAAAGGCTGCTTAAGCCGGTCATTGTTTTCTTATTTTTTCCATCAAGTAAAGTTAACTTCTTGTAGACTGTCGACACTGGGGTCGGCTGTCGTAAGATCTTCGGCCAGTTTACTCACTGAAATTTTATGAACAATGGATGTATCCCATGGGTTGGTATAGTAGACGGTACCCCCGGAACCACCATCTCCGGCATCTTCATTGAGATCAATTTTTCCAATCGCAAATTGATGCGCCAAAGAAATGTCTTTGCAAGGCGTCCAGTTTCCAGTGGCTTTGTCTGCATTGCCTGAGAGCACCAATGCGGAACCTTTCCCAATTTTAGGGGCTTGAGCGGTCAGGAAGTCTTGGATGGCTTGTTTGCCGTCTTTCGCAGAGAGTGCTTTATCGGATTTTACTTGGTCGCCACCCAGGATCTTCATGATGTACTGTGAATCACCACCATGCTCAAAATCAATCTTGTCGCTATCCGGGTCGCCTGGTTTCATCATGCCGCTGCCTATAAATTGTTTTGCCGTATCTTTATTAAGCGGATCGTTTACATACTTTTCCAGACCTGCCGCTAAAATATTGACATCGACATCACTGCTGGCATAGTCCTTCTTAATATCATCCTGGGTGACTGTATAAGATTTGTGGTTTTTATCGCCTGAAAATGAAACCGTGAATGTCCCATCGTGATTATCTTTGATGTCGTTCTTGATTGCACTACTTCCCAAATCGGTATGGGCAAAGGCATTAATGCCGGATAACACGAAGCAATCATTCATAGACCCTTGTTTGAAATTATTAATTACGCCATCCGACACATCGGATGAGCTTGGTAGAGTAGCCCTTTCGCGTGCTAGTAACGGTAGTGTCGGTAGGCACGGTAGACTTGGCAATAAATCCATATATAGATATCCCTCTCTCTCTCTAAAACCCTGCTCTCTAAAACCCTGCTCTCTCGAATTTCTTTTAATAGGAATTTATATGCAATGCTTTATTTTTATAATAACAATATATAGGATTGAAATTGCCCTGGTGAAGCTGGTATTCACTTGGAAAGTCAGGCAGGGATTCAAATAGCTGTGTTTACATATTTTAAAATTTAAAAGCAGATGTTCACTCAGGTCCGGAAGGATGGGCTTATTTATAAATGGAGAATTTCCTGATACGCTAAAAGAATTGAGAGAGGCGATAGAGGGAGCATCCCAATGGGAGAATTCGTAACCGTTGCCATTGAAAACCGGGAACTGGGGGCGGTGGCCCGAGTGACCCTGAATCGGCCTGACCTGCACAATGCGTTTAACGAAACCATGATTCAGGAGCTGAAGACCGCCTTTGCTGGTTTCAACAAGCAATCGGACGTTCGGGTGGTTATCCTCCAGGCGGAAAGCAAGAGCTTTTGCGCGGGGGCCGATCTTAACTGGATGAAGAAGATGGTGGACTATACCTTTGCGCAGAATATTGAAGACGCCCACGTTTTAGCGGCCATGCTGCGCACCATCCACGATTGCCCGAAGCCGGTCATCGCTCGGATTCATGGGGCGGCCTTTGGCGGTGGGGTTGGCTTGGTAGCGGCATGCGATATGGCCGTGGCGCTGGAAAGCGCGACCTTCTCCCTCAGCGAGGTTAAATTGGGTTTGCTGCCCGCAGTGATTTCCCCGTTTGTGCTGAAAAAAATCGGGTCCGGCGTGGCGCACCGTTACTTCCTGACTGCGGAGCGTTTTTCCGCTGCGGAGGCGTTGCGGATTGGCTTGATTCATGAGGTCGTGCCGGATTTAAGCACCTTGGATGAGCGCGTAAATGCATTGGCGGACACGTTAATGGCCAATGGCCCCGAAGCGGTGGCCCAGTGTAAAGTCCTGATCGAGCAAGTCTGTCATATGGAATGGGAACGGTCGGTGGATATTACCACCAAGATGATCGCCGAACGCCGCAGCTCGCGGGAAGGTCAGGAAGGGATGAAGGCTTTTCTGGAGAAGCGCCCTCCCAACTGGATGCAAAGTGGCGTATCGGCTGGAAAGGATTCATAGCAGATGGAGAAGCCGCTATTCCGAAAAATTCTGGTCGCCAACCGGGGCGAGATTGCGGTCCGGGTTATGCAGACCTTGCAGGAGATGGGTATCGATACCGTAGCCTTGGCTTCGGAACCGGATCTGCAGGCCGAGCATGTGCGCATGGCCAATGAAATCATCGAATTGCCGGGCCAAAAACCGGCGGAAACCTATTTGCAAGGCGAACGGATCGTAGCATTGGCCTTGGAACGAGGCGTGGACGCTGTTCATCCAGGCTATGGCTTTTTATCGGAAAACGCCGCGTTTGCCCAGGCTTGCGCCGCTGCGGGCATCGTGTTTATCGGCCCCAAGCCCGAGGTAATCCGGGATATGGGCGATAAGATCATCGCTAAAAACTTAATGCGGGAAGCAGGCGTGCCGGTCGTGCCCGGTTGGTCCGGCGATGCGAACATGCCGTTCCAAGATATTCAGGCCCAGGCGGATTCGATAGGCTATCCCTTACTGGTTAAAGCGGCTGCCGGGGGTGGTGGCAAGGGGATGCGGCTGGTGCATGCCTCGCAAGAGCTGGAGGCTGCCTTTGCCGCAGCCGCTCGGGAAGCGCAAAGCGCCTTTGGCGATGCTCGGGTATTCCTGGAAAAATACATTACCCGCCCGCGGCACATTGAGTTCCAGATTTTCGGGGATCATCACGGGAACGTGGTGCACCTGTTTGAGCGGGAGTGCTCGATTCAGCGTCGCCATCAGAAGATTATCGAGGAAACGCCTTCCCCGGCCTTGACGTCGGAATTGCGTCAGCGTATGGGAGAGGCGGCCGTCAAAGCAGCCCAGGTGATGGGCTACACCAACGCCGGGACGGTGGAGTTTATCCTGGCGGAAGACGGGTCGTTTTACTTCCTGGAAGTGAATAC
>Ga0157374_10002013_pt1 | contig 17054 bp, 16 predicted proteins | sample M25metaG_FD_115308 | JGI IMG/M metagenome (GOLD analysis project Ga0157374, IMG submission 115308) | Miscanthus rhizosphere microbial communities from Kellogg Biological Station, Michigan, USA - M2-5 metaG | ecosystem: Host-associated > Plants > Roots > Rhizosphere > Soil | place: USA: Michigan...
TGGTCGTGAAGATCTAGATGGGAAAGGACGGCCGCGCGACCGGCCTGCACTATCACCGCGACGGCGCGTGGCATTTCCAGACGGCGAAGAACGTCGTCGTCGCAGGCTACGCAATCGAGACTCCGCGACTGCTCCTCAACTCCAAATGCGACCAGTTTCCAGACGGGCTGGCCAACGAAAATGGCCTGGTTGGGACGCACATCATGATCCACTCCGGCCCCGGCGTCTGGGGCACGTTCGACGAGCAGATCCGCCAGTACAAGGCTCCTCCGTGCATGGCGGTGACCGAGCACTGGAATTACGACGACAGCGACAAAAAGGATTTCCACGGCGCCTACGCCTTCATGAGCCAAGGCCCGCTCGCGGTCGGCTGGGCTCAGTGCGTCGCGATCAACCGCGGAATGTGGGGCATGGACCTCCGGAAGGAGATGACCCGCTACAATCATGTCGCGGGCCTGAGGATCGTCGGCGAGACCGAGCCGCAGCACCAGAACCGGATCACAATCGCGGATGAGAAGGACCAGTACGGCCTTCCGATCCCGCGCATGACCTTCAGCTATTCGGTCAACGACAAAAAGCTGATGAAACATTCGATCGGGTCGATGCGCGCCGTGCTCGAAGCTGGCGGCGCGAAAGACCTTTGGGTGGACGATGATACGTCGCACCTGATGGGCGGTTGCCGGATGGGTGATGACCCCGGCGACAGCGTCGTCAACAGGGACGGGCGAAGCTGGTCGATACCGAACCTGTGGGTCTGCGACGGATCGCTGTTCCCGACCAGCGGCGGGGTTAATCCATCCCTGACGATCCAGGCGCTGGCCTGCCGGATGGGCGATCGCCTCGCCGAAATGGCTTCTCGAGGCGAACTGTGATTAGGGCCAGAACCCATCACCCACGTGAGCCGCGACATGGCTGCTGCCGAGTAGAGTGCAAGGAGAAGTGCGAAGAGCGGGCCCGTAGGCTCCCGGTCGAGCGCTTCGGCAAAGCAATGTGCCGGCAGGGCCATGCCCTTCGGGTGGGACGCAAAAGCGCCCTGGCGCGCTCGCTCGCTCGCTCAATACGCGCCTGCTATTGCACTTCGCTCGCTTGCTTCCAGATCGCTTTTTCGTCTCCATCGAGGTCATGCGGATGATGGGTTCTGGCCCTCATGTCCCCGACTGGATCGCCAGCATCGAGGACCTGCGGCAGATGGCGCACCGCCACGTGCCCAGGCCCTTCATGGAATATGTCGAGGCGGGCTCCTTCTCGGAGATCACGCTTCGCGCCAACCGTCGCGACCTCGACGCCATCCGCTTCCGCGAGCGCGTGATGTTCGATGTCTCAAACCGCAAGCTTGAAACCACGATGCTGGGAGAAAAGGTCGCGATCCCGGTGGCGATCGGGCCAACGGGAATGTGCGGAGCGGTCTGGTCGAATGGAGAAATCCTCTCGTGCCGCGCCGCGCACGAATTCGGAATTCCCTTCTCCCTTTCGACCAACGCGCTCCTGTCGATCGAGGATGTCGCGCGCTCGGTCGACAAGCCGTTCTGGTTCCAGCTTTACCTTGAGAAGGACCGTGGCTTTTCGAAAGAGCTGATCGAGCGGGCAAAAGCGGCAAAATGTACGGCCTTGATCCTGACGATGGATCTGCACGTCGAGGGCACGCGCTACGTCGACAAGCACAACGGGCTGGGCGTCCCGCCCAAGCTCACACCTGCTAACATCTGGAGCATCATCGGGCATCCGGCCTGGGCGCTCGCAATGCTTCATTCAAAGCGGTGGAACTTCGGCAATTATGCCGACAGGGTGAAATCGGGGAACGTCAAGGAAATGGCGGAGCTGGTGAAGAGCCAGCTCGATTCCTCGTTCGATTTCAAGACTCTGGAATGGGTGCGCTCGCTCTGGCCCGGCAAGCTGATCGTCAAGGGCATTCTCGACCCCGATGACGCGAAGATGGCGGTCAACGCGGGTGCGGACGCCATCCTCGTTTCGAATCATGGTGGACGTCAGCTAGACAGCGCGCCGTCGACTGCCTCGATCCTGCCGCAGATTGTCGATGCCGTTGGGCATAGGACCGAAGTCTATGTCGATAGCGGTGTTCGCACCGGCCTCGACGTTCTCAAGTTCCTCGGTCTCGGCGCCCGCGCCTGCTTCATCGGCCGCGCTTACCTCTATGGCCTCGGCGCCTATCAGCAGGCGGGTGTGACCAAGGTGCTGCAAATCCTGCGCGAGGAACTCAGCATCGCGATGGCGCTTACCGGAATCACCGACGCATCGAAGGTACCCCCGAGCGTGATCCTGGAGAACCCGGCAGCGGTCGCCTTGCATTGACTTTTCCCGTTCATTGCCCAGTTGCCGTTCATCTTGCCGGGAGCAGTCGTTCCGGCCAAGCAACCGTTCAGCTTCGCGGGTGTTGAGTCGGGCGAACGGCAGCAGAAGGGACTGAAATGCGCGTTCTGATCGTCGAAGACGAACCCAATCTGGGGCGGCAGCTGCGCTCCACGCTGGAGGGCGCCGGCTATGCCATCGATCTCGCGACGGACGGCGAGGACGGCCACTATCTCGGCTCGACCGAGCAGTATGACGCGATCATCCTCGACCTCGGCCTTCCCGAAGTCGACGGACTGACAGTGCTCGACCGTTGGCGTCGCGAGGGAAGAAAGACGCCTGTGCTGATCCTCACGGCCCGAGACAGCTGGTCGGACAAGGTGGCGGGGCTGGATGCCGGCGCTGACGATTATCTTGCGAAGCCCTTCCAGACCGAAGAACTGATCGCGCGATTGCGCGCACTGATCCGCCGCTCATCCGGCCACGCCAGCTCCGAGCTCATTGCTGGCGACATCCGTCTGGACACCCGTTCGGGCAAGGTCACCAAGGACGGCGAACCGGTGAAGCTCACGGCTCAGGAGTACAAGCTTCTTTCCTACCTGATGCACCACAAGGGCAAGGTTGTCAGCCGGACCGAGCTGATCGAGCATATCTACGACCAGGATTTCGACCGCGATTCGAACACAATCGAAGTCTTCGTCACTCGGATCCGGAAAAAGCTTGGCCAAGATGTGATTACGACGATCCGCGGACTCGGCTACAGCCTTGAAGATCCGGAGGATCGGCGGAGTTGAACGACGCAGCCGCCCACCCCACGGCGGCGACCGACCAACGATCGCCGAAGCCAGTGAAGCGCGCGCGCACTGGTTCGTTGACGCGGCGAATGATCGGCGTCGCAGCGATCTGGATCTTCTTTTTACTTTTGATCGGCGGGTTTGCGCTTGATCGCGTGCTCAAGCGGTCGATCGAGGATCAGTTCGACAACCAGCTCGTCTACATCCTGGACAATGGTCTCGTCGCCGCCGCCGAGATCGGACCGGTCGGCGAAGTTCACTTCAGCCCAGGCCGTCAGCCGTCTGACCAGCGTTTCAACCAGCCCTATTCGGGAATGTATTACCAAGTGTACGGGGCTGGCCAGCAGCCATTTCGGTCCCCGTCGCTTTGGGACCGCCGACTTCGGGTCTCGATGGGGCATTACGATCTCAAACAGCACAAGTACGACAGCGACGAATTTGCCGGCGAGCGGCTTAGGATTGCTGAACGCGATGTCACCCTACCGGGATCGAATGTCCGCTGGCGCTTTCAGGTCGCCGAGTCCCGCAACGCTCTCGATTCCGAAATCCGAAAGGAGCGGCAAACCCTCTTCTGGAGCTTTGCTGCCCTCGGAGCCGGCCTTCTGGTGCTTGCTGCATTACAGACCGTCTACGGTCTTTGGCCGCTACGCCGGGTCCGGCGCGAAGTCGCGGCGATCCGATCGGGAACCGCGACCCGCATTTCCAACCAATTCCCTGCTGAAGTTCGGCCGCTCACCGAGGAAATCAACCAGCTTCTCGCGCATAGCGAAGCGCAAGCGGAGGAAGCGCGGCGCCATGCGGGCAATCTCGCCCACGCGCTGAAGACGCCGCTGACGGTAATCACCAATGCCGCCACTGCGAACAGCCCCGATCTTGATGACATCGTCTGCCGAGAAGCGTCGCTGATGCGGCGGCAGGTCGATCACCATCTGGCGCGCGCTCGAGCGATTGGGCGCCGCGCCTCGGCTCAAGCCAGAGCCTGCGTGTGGGATAGCGTTGAAGCAGTGCAGCGGGCCGTCGATCGGCTCTATGAAACGGTGACTGTCGACATTGCCGGCGATAAATCCGCCGAGGTTCATGTCGAGCGGCAGGACTTGGACGAAATGGTCGGCAACCTGGTCGAAAATGCCGCCAAATATGGCAATGGCCGGGTCTTCGTCACGGTCGAGAAACATACGAAAACCGTCGACATTCTGGTCGAGGACGACGGCCCCGGCATCCCGGAGGCGGAACGGGAGGCGATCTTCGCACGTGGTGCACGACTGGATACCGACAAGCCAGGGACAGGCCTCGGCCTTGCCATCGTGCGCGACGTGGCTGAGATCTATGGCGGCAAAGTCTCGCTTGAAGAAAGCGAGGATTTGGGCGGACTCCTCGCCCGGCTGACGCTGCCAGCCGACTAGGAAATCCGCACTGCCCTCGCTACTGCCGTTCTATGACTGCTACGGTCCATCAACTGCACAGCCCAAGCGATCCCTCGCTTGAGCCTCTGATTGACTTGGTCGCCGAAGACATGAACGGCGTGAACGCCGTCATCCTGGAGCGAATGCAAAGCAAGGTAGCTCTAATCCCAGAACTCGCCGGCCATCTGATAGCCGGTGGCGGAAAGCGAATGCGACCGATGCTAACCCTCGGCTGCGCCCGGCTGCTCGATTACCCGGGAACGCGGCATCACAAGCTCGCAGCCGCAGTCGAATTCATCCACACAGCGACCCTACTCCATGACGACGTGGTGGATGGTTCCGGCCTTCGCCGGGGCAAGCGAACCGCCAATCTCATCTGGGGCAATCCCGCCAGCGTATTGGTAGGCGATTTCCTGTTCAGCAGAGCGTTCGAACTGATGGTCGAGGACGGCAGCCTGAAGGTTCTCAAAATCCTCAGCAGCGCATCGAACGTAATCGCGGAGGGCGAGGTCGATCAGCTAACCGCACAGCGGCGGATCGAGACTGGCGAGGAGCAATATCTCGCCATCATCGCTGCCAAGACTGCGGCTCTGTTCGCCGCTGCGTGCAGAGTCGCTCCTGTCGTTGCCGAGGCCAACGAGGCCGCGGAGCTCGCTCTCGAAAGCTACGGACGCAACCTCGGCGTCGCGTTCCAACTTGCGGACGATGTGATCGATTATGCCTCAGACTCGGAAACGATGGGCAAGGGCGTGGGTGACGATTTCCGCGACGGCAAGATGACACTTCCGCTGATCCTCGCCTACGCGCGAGGTAGCGAAATCGATCGCGACTTCTGGCGGTCGGCCATCGCAGGCGACCGAACCGACGACGCGGATCTGTCTCACGCCATCGCATTAATGCGCTCGACGGACGCGCTCTCCGACACGATCGAGCGCGCCCGTCACTATGGTCGAAGAGCAATCGATGCTCTTGCCTCTTTTCCGGCAAGCAAGGCGAAGACAGCGCTTGCCGAAGCCGCCGAGTTCGCCATCGCCCGCGCGTACTGAGCGCTATTTCCCGATCGGAACCATCAGGTGCGCGTAAGGCGTTCCTGCCCACATCACATAGGGGCCTGATGTATCCGGGCTCGGCCCCGACGGGTAGCCGGCCAAGATTTCCTTCGAGCCCACGACCATTATGTGCGGCCCGGTCTTGACCCAGTTGTTGGTGGAGGTCGGCTTATCGGCATAGGGATCGGTGTTGCTGGCGTCCGTCCCGCCTTCCAGCATGTACATCAGCCCCACCGTCCCCCCAGGCGGGGTCTTATGATGAATCCATGCATCCGCCCATTTCATAGCATTGGCATCGGCGCACATCGGGTCGGGTCCCGGCGTTGCTGGACTATCGGGAATGCAGGTCCACCCGTTGCTGCCTTTGCGGACGACTGTCACCGCGCCATTCGCGTCCATCGTCACAATCGACGCATTGTGAGCGATCGAGGCAGGCGCAGCGGATTCGGCGCTTGAAACCGGATCATTCGCCGAAGGCGCCACGGCAGCCGTTGTATTGCTCGACGCCGCGGCGGTGTTTTCAGCTTTGGGTTGCGAATTGCAGCCGGAAACCAGAATTGCACTTGCGGCAAACGCAGTTAGCTGGAGCATCCGTTTCATGGAGCCCTCCCCTGTTGCCCACCGTACGGATAGCGTAGCACATCGGCCAGCGAACGCGCACTTGATTTGAAGCCGCGCCTTTGCCACTCGCAAGATCATGACCGTCGCCCGAATTTCCGAGCATGATCGCCGCACTACCCAATCGGGCCGAGCCAATGCCGGGCTATGGTTGCTGGAATTCGAACGGCATGAAGCGCAACGCCCGGACCCTCTGACCGGCTGGAACGGCTCCGGCGATACCAACACCCAGGTTCGGCTGACCTTCAGTACGCGTGACGAGGCCGTCGCCTATGCCGAGAAGCACAACATCCCATATCACCTCGTCACAGCCGCTCCGGTGAAGCTTAAGATCCAGGCTTATGCCGACAATTTTCGTTGAGGGTTGCGCTTCAACGCTTGTGACGCCAATCTTCCTGCGCCGAGTTAGGGGGAAGGCTGTCCCAGCGCGTAATTATCGTCATCGGCACTCGTCCCGAAGCGATTAAGCTCGCCCCCGTTGCAGCGGCGCTGCGCGCGCGCGGACTTCCGCCCACGCTGATATTCACCGGACAGCATCCCCAGCTCGATCCTGCTGATTTCGGACTCGATTGCTTTTCGCCGCTCTGGCTTGCTTGTCCTGGCCAGCAAGACCCGCATGCGCACGTCGGAGCGGTGACCCAGTGGCTGTTGCCGCTGCTTGGTTCAACCGACCTGGTTATCATCCAGGGCGATACCTCGAGCGCCCTGGGAGGAGCATTGGCTGCGGAATTGGCTGGAGTGCCGGTCGGCCACGTTGAGGCTGGCCTGCGCAGCCACGACCGGCGGCGGCCATGGCCAGAAGAAGAGTTTCGGGTGGCGATCGACGGGCGCGCCGATCTGTTGTTCGCGCCTTCTGAGCTGAGCGTCGCCAATCTACGGCGAGAGCGGGTGCGTGGCCGGATTTTCCTGACCGGAAATACCGGCATCGATGCCGCCCTGCGCTTGGCGCCCCCGGTTCTGCCCAATCGCCGCAAAGATGGGCCTCCGCGCCTGCTGGTGACCTGTCACCGCCGCGAGAATTGGGGGGAAGGCCTGGCCTCGATTGCGGCGGCGTTGAGGAAATTGGCTCGCGAAAATGTCGCGACTGTCGATCTCGTCCTCCACCCCAACCCGAGCGTTGCCGCGCAGATGCGCCTTTTGCTCGGGAGTGAGCCCGGCGTAAGGCTTCACGCCCCTTGCAGCCACTCGGATCTCGTAGGCAGAATGCTCGAGTCAGATTTGGTACTAAGCGATTCCGGCGGCATCCAGGAGGAGGCGGCAGCGCTGGGAATTCCCGTTTTGGTGCTTCGGGAACGAACCGAACGGCCGGAAGCAATTGCCACCGGCCACCTCACACTGGCCGGTCTGAATCCTGATGGTATAGTTGAAGCCGCACAAAGAATCCTTTCGCGCGATGCTTCACATTTGAGCCGCTGCCCCTATGGCGATGGCAACGCCGCTTCGCGAATTGCTGCCATCATCGCGGATTGGCTGACGGCACGGAGGCTCAATACAATTGAGTATGCTCAGCCGGATCCTGGCCCGGCTTTCGAAGATCGAAGACTGGGGACCTAGGCATCACCAGTCATGCATTGTTCCGTCTTCCAGGCGATTCACCGGGAGATAAGCGCGCCTGTACGGATATTTGGCCGCCAGCTGCTCGTCGATATCCACACCGAGTCCAGGTTGCTCGCCGGGATGTAGAGAGCCGTCGCTGAAGCGGTACGCCCGCGGGAATACCGCATCGGTTTCATCAGTATGCCGCATATATTCCTGGATGCCGAAATTCGGCACCGACAAATCGAAATGTAACGCCGCTGCCATCGCCACCGGCGACAGATCCGTGGCGCCGTGACAGCCGGTGCGAACGCCATACATATCAGCAAAGCTTGCGATCCGGCGCAGGTGGGTGATCCCGCCCGCATGCACGACGGTCGCACGGATATAGTCGATCAACTGCTCCCGGATAAGTTGCTTAGCGTCCCACACGGAGTTGAAGATTTCTCCGATGGCGATCGGCGTGGTGGTGTGTTGGCGGATCAGCCGCAGCTTGTCCTGGTTCTCGGCCGGAGTCGGGTCCTCGATCCAGAATGGCCGGTAGGGCTCCAGATCCTTGCCAAGCCGAGCCGCCTCGATTGGGGACAGGCGATGGTGGACATCGTGGAGCAGATGAAGGTCCCAGCCGAGCTTCTCACGCGCGGCGGCGAACAGCTCCGGCACCACCCGCATGTATTTTGATGTGGACCACACGTTCTCGGCCGGAAGCTCCGCGTCGGCGGGCTCATAGAACATCTTGTCCTTCGACACGCCGTAGGTGGACGGCAACCCGGGCACGCCGCACTGCAACCGGACCGCCTTATAGCCTAGGCCCATGTAGTGGTGCGCGGCCTCGATCGTTTCGTCGATGTTTTGGCCATTGGCGTGTCCATAGACCATCACGCGTTCACGCGAGGCACCTCCCAACAATTGATAGAGCGGCAATCCCGCGACCTTCGCTTTGATGTCCCAAAGCGCCATGTCCACCGCGGCGATCGCGCTCATCGTCACGGGACCCGTGCGCCAATAGGCCCCGCGATAAAGATATTGCCAGGTATCCTCGATCCGGTGCGCGTTTCGACCGATCAAACAGGGAATAACATGATCGGAAAGATAGGAGGCGACGGCCAGCTCGCGCCCGTTCAGCGTGGCGTCGCCCAGGCCGCTGACGCCGTCCTTCGTTTCGATCTTGAGCGTAACGAAGTTGCGCCCGGGGCAGGTGACGATGACTCGTGCGGAAACGATCTCAGACATATGCGCCGCCTTTCAGCTTGGCTTCGATTGCGTCAAGCGTCGGCAACTTTGGCCTGATAAAGCCGAGGGCTGAGCAGGTGGATGACCAACAGGGCAATCAAGTACAGTGAGCCAGCGACGGCGAAGATCAGCGTGTACGCGCCGTACTTCTCGAGCACCTGACCAATAAAGAGCGAAAACAGCATGCCGCCAATCGCGCCTGCCGTGCCGCCGATTCCGTAAACCGAGCCCACGGCTTTTCTGGGAAACATGTCAGACGCGAGTGTAAAGAGGTTTGCCGACCATGCCTGATGAGCGGCGGCTGCGAGACTAATGATCGCAACAGCAAGCCAAAGACTGTCCACATATTGCGCAAAGAAGATCGGTGTTACCGCGAGTGCGCAGACCAGCATTGTGATTTTGCGCGCCGCATTCACCGACCAGCCGCGATGAATGAGGTGCGACGATAGCCACCCGCCGCCGATCGAACCGAGGTCGGAGACAATGTAAACGGCCGCGACTGCCGGTCCGAAGGTCTTGAGATCCAGGCCGTGCCGCTTGTGCAGGAAGTCCGGCAACCAGAAGAGAAACATCCACCAGACCGGATCGGTTAAGAATTTGCCGATGGCGAAGGCCCACGCCTCCTTTGCACGGAGCACGCGAAGCCACGGAACTTTAGCTGCGGGGTCGGACGGATCACTTTCGATATAGGCGAGTTCCGGCCTCGACAGCTGCTTGGATTCGCGCGGGCGACGGTAAAGTGCGAGCCATGCAACCAGCCAAAGCGAGCTGACAACACCTGTAATGACGAACGCCCCTCGCCAGCCAAAAGAGAAGGTTAAGGCTGCGACGATGAAGGGCGTGATGATCGCGCCGATGTTGCTGCCAGCGTTGAATAGCCCCGTCGCCAGCGCGCGCTCTTTCTTCGGGAACCACTCGGTCACCGCCTTGAGAGCCGAAGGGAAGTTGCCGCTCTCACCGATGCCCAGCATGAACCGCACCGCGGCGAAGCTCGTCACCGACCGTGCCACCGCGTGGAGCACGTGCGCAGCCGTCCAGATGATGAAGGATATGGCAAAACTTGCGCGGGCGCCGATCCGGTCAACGATGTGGCCGAAAGCCAGATACCCAATCGCGTAGGCGAGCTGAAAATAGAAGACGATGTCGGCGTAAGTGGTTTCGTCCCATCGGAACTCGGCCTGAAGGGTCGGTTTCAGAAGCCCGATCATCTGCCGGTCGATGTAGTTGATTACGGTTGCTGCGAAGAGCAGCAGCACTACGATCCAACGCACTCGGCCGGCAGTCTTCACCGCGCGCGCTGTTGCGGATTGGCCACTTTCCACTCGCCCCTCCTAACGTCGGCCCGGTTACGCTGCGGCAAGTTCTCCACGCAGAAAATCGCTTGGATCAGTTTTCAGCATTGACGCTCTAGCCTCGGCGACCATAGCCCCGAACCTGGTATTCGGGCCAAGATCTTCTGGAAACACCGCTCGCAACCCAAGGATGGAGCGCACCGGATCAACGCTAGTTGCAGCCGTACGCAGCGCATTGGCAAGTGGGTCGACAACTTCAGCGCGTGACCCGAACTGGCGCTCGAGGAACAAAATCCAGGCTGCAATCGGGATAGCCAGCCGGTCGAACGGCCGCCCTGCGCGAAGCGCGTCCAGCACCGTGTCTAGCAGCCGGTACGGAAGTTTTTGGGAGCCGTCCCAGGCAATTTGCGAAAGCTTGTGATGTATGGCGGGATTGCGGAACCGCTGCAGCGTCTCCTGAGCGTAAGCCGGAAGATCGAGCGGTGAGGGTTCGAGGCTCGGGATGACGTCCTGCGTGACCAGCCGTCCTGCGAAGCTGGCGAGGACTTCGTCCCTCATCGCGTCGTAAACCGTCTCGTGGCCGATCAGCAGGCCCAGATAAGCCAGTGTCGAATGCGCGCCGTTGAGGATTCGAAGCTTCGCCTTCTCCCAGCCCGCGACGTCATTCGTGAGGGTTGCGCCTGCGAAGGCGAGATCCGGCGCGCCGTCGGGAAACACATCCTCGATCACCCATTCGGTATAGGCTTCGCGCCGAACCGGGATTGCATCATCGAAGCCAGTGCGCTCCCGAACCAGCAGGCGGAGGGAATCGTCCGTGGCGGGGGTGATCGAATCCACCATTGTATTCGGAAAAACGACCTCGCCTTCGATCCAGCCGGCAAGTTGGGGATCGAGACGGCGCGCGAACTCGGCGACTGCCCGGCCGAGCTTGCGTCCGTTCGAAACCATATTGTCGCAGCAGATTACCGACAGCGACGGCAGCTTTTCATTACGTCGGATCGACAGCGCGAGCGTTAGCCAGCCGACGAGACTCTGCGGCGATGCGGGACTGTAGAGGTCATGCCGGATGTCAGGATGATTGAAGTCGAGCGATCCATCCGAGCTAAGGCAATAGCTTTTTTCGGTCACGGTGCTGGTGACGACTCGAATATTGGGATCGAGAAACAGCCGTTTGAGCCCTTCCAAATCGGATGGTCCGAAGAAGCGATTGTGGACGCCGATCGTTCGGAAACTCGTCTCCGCATCCAAGATAGCGAGGGTGTAGAGCCCATCCTGCCGCTGCAGACCTTCGATCGTTCCCGCACTCCGCATCGACACCGCAGCAATTCCCCAGCGCGGGTCATGCTCCGCCAGCCGATCCAGATAATCCGCCTGGTGCGCTCTGTGGAACGCGCCGGGGCCGAAATGCACGATTCCGGTGGTCAACCGGTCACGATAAGCGGGCGGCTTCACAATGTGACGCCGCGCTTCCAGATTGCGATTTCCCGCTCGCCATTGCGCTCCGAAGCCGTCGACTCGCCGGAGGCGATCTCGATAATTGTCTCCAGCAACCGATCAGCGGCTCCATCGAAGCCGTCGCTCAATACGCTGCCCGCGTCGAAGTCGATCCAGTTCTTCTTGCGTATGGCGAGATCGCTGTTCGAGGCGATCTTCACCGTCGGCACAGGAAAGCCGAGCGGAGTTCCGCGGCCCGTGGTGAAGAGAATTACTGTCGCTCCGGCCGCGGCGAGCGCGGTCGATGAGACGGCATCGTTTCCCGGCGCTTCGAGCAGGCTCAAACCCTTGCGGCCGACCCGCTCGCCATACCGTACCACATCGCTAACGGGCGTGCGTCCAGCCTTCTGCACCGCACCGAGCGACTTTTCCTCCAGCGTAGTGATTCCACCGGCGATGTTGCCGGGGGAGGGATTCTCGGAGACCGGCTGCCCGTGTTCGAGAAAATAGCGTTTGAAGCCGTTCGTCACGGCGACGATGCCATCGAACGCCTCCCGGTCTTCAGCGCGCGCCATCAGCAGCCGCTCGGCACCGAAGGTCTCCGGAATTTCGGTCAGGATCGCTGATCCGCCGGAGCCGACAACGACATCGCACATTCGCCCAACCAGCGGATTGGCGGTGAGCCCGGAGAAACCATCCGAGCCACCGCATTTCAAGCCAAGCACCAGTTCCGAGAGCGGCACCGGCTCGCGTTCGGCTTTCGAAGCTTCCTCCATCAGCTCGTCAACCAGCGCCAGACCGGCCTCGGTCTCATCCTGCTCTGATTGCGCTCGGAGCGATCGCACCCGATCGCGGAGCCCTTCCGGAATCACCTTCATCAGCGCGTCGAGCTGGTTGGATTCACAGCCCAGCCCGACCAGCAGGACTCCACCGGCATTCGGATGAGAAGCCAGGGCAGCGAGAATTGAGCGCGTACCGCCGAGATCATCGCCGAGCTGCGAACAACCGTGTGGGTGAGGGAAGGCGTGAACCCCGTCGATCTGCTCTGGGCGGCGCGAATTGGCCTGGTTCGCAATCCGCTCGGCCGTGCGGGCTACGCAACCGACGGTCGGCAGGATCCAGATTTCATTGCGCGTTCCGACGCGCCCGTCGGCACGACGATAGCCGAGAAATTGCGCACCGCTCACGGGCAAGCTCGCTGGCTGCAGCGGCTCGTACCGATATTCTTCGACTCCTTCGAGCAAGGTTTTCACATTGTGCGTGTGAACATGCTCGCCCGCGCGGATTGGCTTCGTCGCCTCTCCGATTGGCCAGCCGAGCTTCCGGACCGGGCTGCCGTCCGCAATGTCGTGCAACGCGAATTTGTGGCCGTAGGGGATGGCATCGAGCAGCGAGACACTGCTCCCGCCGATCTCGATCTCTTCACCTGCTGCGAGAGGCCGCAGCGCGACCGCGACGTCATCACCGGAATCCACGCGGATAGCGGGCGGCATTCGCTGTTCGGCTCGATTTTGTGTGAGTATATTCATTGAAGTGCTGGACGCTTATTTTGCGCCGGTGCTTACTGCAAGTATAGGCGCGCTGCCTGCGCAACGAAAGTATCTATGCCGAAACCGCTGAAGCTCGATCCTGACCGGCTGTTTCCGGCTGATCCCAAGATACGATCAGTCGCGCGCGAGCTGTATGCTGGTGTTGCGGGCCTCCCGATCGTTAGTCCGCATGGGCATACGGATCCGGCCTGGTTCGCGACCAACGCAGCGTGGACGAACGCCGCGGAGCTTCTGCTCGCGCCTGACCACTACTTGTACCGAATGCTTTACAGCCAGGGCGTGCCGCTGGAGCGGCTCGGCGTTGCGAGCAGAAGCGGTCCGAGTGGCGCTGAGCCGCGCGAGGCGTGGCGGCTGCTCGCGTCGCATTATTACCTGTTCCGTGGAACTCCGTCGCGGATGTGGCTCGATCACGTCTTCACCGAAGTTTTCGGGATCGATGTGCTTCTCGATGCCTCGACAGCCGACGCTTACTACGACCGGATCAATACTTCGCTCGCGATGCCCGAATTCACGCCGCGCGCGCTATTCGAGCGGTTCAACATTGAGCTTCTCGCAACCACCGAAGGTGCCGACGATCCGCTGAAGGAGCATTCGGCGATCCGGGCGTCCGGTTGGAATGGCCGCGTCATCACCACCTATCGGCCGGACTCAGTCGTGGATCCTGAGCACGAGGACTTCGCAGCCACGGTAGAGAAGTTTGGCGAGCTTTCTGGCGAGGATGTGAGGAGTTGGGACGGTTATCTTGCCGCCCACCGCAAGCGCCGCGCGGACTTTCGCGCCGCCGGAGCGACGGCGACCGATCACGGCCATCCGACCGCCGCCACGGCTGACCTTTCAGAACACGAAAAGCGCACACTGTTCGAAAAAATTGTGAGCGGACGTTCGTCGCCCGCCGAGGCCGAGCTATTCCGAGCGCAGATGCTGACGGAATTTGCCGCAATGAGCATTGAGGATGGGATGGTGATGCAGATCCACCCTGGCGCTTGCCGCAATCACAATCGACGGCTCTATGAGACGTTTGGCCGCGACAGAGGCGCCGACATCCCGCAGCGCACGGATTACGTCCGCGCGCTCAAGCCGCTGCTCGAGCGCTTCGGTAATGAGCCGAGGCTGTCGATCATCCTCTTCACGCTCGACGAGTCGACTTATGCTCGCGAGCTGGCGCCGCTCGCGGGCCATTATCCCTGCCTCAAGCTGGGCCCGGCCTGGTGGTTTCACGACTCACCGGAGGGCATGCGGCGATTCCGCGAAATGACGACGGAAACCGCCGGTTTTTACAACACGGTCGGCTTCAACGACGACACGCGCGCATTCCTGTCGATCCCGGCTCGACACGACATGGCGCGGCGCGTCGATTGCTCATTCCTTGCGCGATTGGTCGCCGAAGGCCGGCTTGCCGATTGGGAAGCCGCCGAGCTTGCCCACAAGCTCGCCTACGATCTAGTTCGCCGCGCCTATCGTCTTGACGAGCATCAGGCGGAGGCTGCGTGAGGGCCGTCTGCTTCGGCGAGCTTCTGCTTCGCTTCACAGCGCCGGGTCGCGAGCTTCTGCTTCAGAGCGGCCGCCTTGAGGTCTGCGTCGGCGGCGCGGAGGCGAATGTCGCGGTCGCGCTCGCCTGCCTCGACGACAGCTCCACTATGGTCAGCAACGTTCCTGACGGTCCGCTCGGGGAAGCGGCGGTCCGACACCTTCGCGCCTACAGCGTCGATGCGTCGGCTGTCGCGCGCACGCCGGGGCGGATGGGGTTGTACTTCGTCTCACCGGCTTCCGGCGTTCGCCCGGCGTCGATCACCTACGACCGCGAGCACAGCAGCTTTGCCGCGGCCAAGGACTACGATTGGGACCGGTTGCTCGAAGGCGCCGACTTGCTGCACCTGTCGGGTGTGACTCCGGCGGTTTCGGAAGCTGCAGCAGAAGCGGCCCTCGCCGCGGCAAAAGCGGCGAAGGCAAAAGGCGTGCAGGTCTCCTTCGACGGCAATTACCGCGCGCAGCTTTGGAACAAGCGCAACTGTGATCCTAAGCCGATCCTTTCCGAGCTTGTGAGCGCGAGCAATATCCTGTTTGGCAATCACCGCGACATTTCGCTTCTGCTCGGCCACGAGTTTAGCGGCGACGGCGAGGATCGCCGACGAGAGGCCGCCCTCGCCGCTTTCGCGACCTTTCCAAATCTGGAAACGATCGCTTCGACCGCTCGCCACGTAGTGGATTGCGATCATCACCGGCTGTCAGCGCGCATGGATGCACGGGACGAGACTTTCCAGACCCAAGAGGTGCAGCTCACCGGTATAGTTGACCGGATCGGAGCCGGAGATGCTTTCGCCGCCGGAGTCCTGCACGGCCTGTTCAGCAATAAGGGCGAAGAAATGGCGGTCCAATACGGCCTCGCTCTCGCCTGCCTGAAGCACGGCCTTCCGGGAGACTCCTGTCTGTTCACCCGAGCCGACATCGACGGCTTCCTGTCGGGCGAACGGGACGTGCGCCGCTGATGCTGCTGCTTGTTGCAGCCCTGGCGGTCCAGTCGCCAGGCGAGACCCCGGCCACGAAATTGGCGCAGGTATACGCCGAGTATCGCAATCCGGATTTTAGCCCGTTCGTCCATCCCGAGCGCTATTTCGCACCTCGACTCCTCAAGGCGGTCCGGGAAGATGAGCGCCTCGCGGGCCCGGGCGAAGTAGGCTATTTGGACAGGGATCCGTTGTGCCAGTGCCAGGATTCGGAGGGGCTTCACGCGCGGGTGGTGAGCGTTAAGCCCACCTCACACACCTCGGCTACCGCGCGAATTCGGCTGGACTTCAGCCCGCCCGCCGAGCCCTGGAAGTCAGCGATAACAGTCTCGCTGATCGAGACGTCTCGGGGTTGGCGAATAGCCGATGTGTCGTCAGCCGATGAGCCGAGTCTGCTCCGCGAGCTGGAGGCATCCAACAGACGGCAGCGCTCAACGCGCCGCTAGGCGGCTTCCAGCTTCCGCGACGCCTTCTTCCGCTCGTGCGGATCGAGGTAGCGCTTGCGGATTCGGATGTTTTTCGGGGTCACTTCGACCAGTTCGTCGTCCTGGATGTAGGCGATCGCCTGTTCCAGGCTCATCTTGCGCGGGGGCGTCAGCCGGATGCCTTCGTCTTTGGGGCCGCTGGCGCGGAAATTCGTCAGCTGCTTGGATTTCAAAGGGTTGACCTCGAGATCCTGAGTCTTGGCATTCTCGCCGATCACCATGCCTTCGTAGAGCATCTCGCCCGGCGAAACGAAAAGCACGCCGCGGTCCTCGAGAGCGCTCAGCGCGTAGGCGACGGCGGGGCCTTGCTCCATCGAGATGAGGACGCCGTTCTGGCGGCCCTGGATCGGGCCCTTGTAGGGGCCGTAGCGCTCGAACAGTCTGTTCATGATTCCCGTGCCGCGCGTGTCGGACAGGAATTCGCCGTGATATCCGATGAGGCCGCGGCTGGGCGCGGAGAATGTAAGGCGAGTCTTGCCGCCCCCCGAGGGGCGCATGTCCGTCATCTCCGCCTTGCGAAGCGCCATCTTGTCGATCACCGTGCCTGAAAATTCGTCGTCCACGTCGACGACAACTGTCTCGTACGGCTCCTCGCGCCCGTTCGGCCCGTCGCGGAACAGCACGCGTGGGCGACTGATGCCGAGCTCAAAGCCTTCGCGGCGCAAAGTTTCTATCAGGACTCCGAGCTGGAGCTCGCCGCGACCGGCGACTTCAAAGCTGTCATTGTCCGGCGCGGTGGTCACACGGATCGCAACATTGCCTTCGGCCTCGCGCTCGAGCCGCTCTCGGATAACCCGGCTCTGGACCTTGTCCCCGTCGCGGCCGGCAAATGGACTGTCGTTGACCGAA
>Ga0157374_10002018_pt1 | contig 17033 bp, 17 predicted proteins | sample M25metaG_FD_115308 | JGI IMG/M metagenome (GOLD analysis project Ga0157374, IMG submission 115308) | Miscanthus rhizosphere microbial communities from Kellogg Biological Station, Michigan, USA - M2-5 metaG | ecosystem: Host-associated > Plants > Roots > Rhizosphere > Soil | place: USA: Michigan...
AATTTCTTTTTGTGAAGTGATGTTCAAACCAACAGGAATAAATTTTTTTCCCAGTTTATTTTCAATGTCATGAAGCTTTTCTAAATTTCGTGCAAGCCCGTAAACTATTGCACCTTTTACAACGAACGCATCACCAAGCGCAGCTCCCAATCCGCTGCTGGCGCCGGTTATCACAGCTATCTTTCCATCAACATTCATTTTTTTTTACAATTAAATTTTCACGCAATTCTATTGCGGGTTATAGCTTCCCGGAACTGTACGAAAAGTAATTGCCAAACGGTTCCATCCGTTGATAGCAACTATCGCCATAGATAAAGCAACCATTTCTTTTTCATCAAAATGTTTACGAACTGAATCATATAAAGAATCAGGTACATTATTTTTTGAAATCAAAGTAAGAGCTTCAGTCCATTCCAAAGCAGCACGTTCACGGTCAGTATAAAAAGGAGTTTCGCGCCAGGCACTCAAAGCATACAATCGTTGTTCTGTTTCGCCAGCTTTACGGGCATCTTTGGTATGCATATCAATACAATAAGCACAGCCATTTATTTGTGAAGCTCTCGTTTTTATAAGTTCATATAAAGGACGTTCAAGCCCGGAAGCGGCGACATATTTTTCAAGTTCACGCATTGCTTTCATTGCATCGGGCGAAACCTTTGCATAGTTTAATCTTTCTTCCATCACTTTAAATTTATCAATGTTCAAAGTTTAATATTTCTCCATTTCATTCATAGCAATTGTTGCATGTGAATACGCAGCACCGGCACGCATTTCAGCAGCCACCCAAACAGCTTCCATAATTTCTTCTTTGCTGGCACCTTTGCGCAGGGCGTATTTTGTATGCGACTACTTTTTGGTTTTGCAAAATCAAGCAAGCGACAAAAAAGTAAATATCGCGAAAAGATATTTATAAAATTCTGCTCTTCACAATGTTGAATTCTTCAAAAACATTTTATTAGCTTTATTCAACAATCTTCTTTATACGCAACCATGTTGAGTGTTACGCCTAACGATACAATGCTACCCGATCTGTTGAAAACAAAAAGCCGCGATGCTTTTTCTGAACTCTACGACAAGTATTCAGGAGCGCTTTATGGCATTATTTATAAAATGATACAAAAAGAAAACATAGCTGAGGAATTATTGCAGGATGTGTTTATTAAAGTTTGGAAAAATATAGACAAATACGATTCATCAAAAGGAACTTTATTTACATGGATGCTGCAAATCATGCGAAACACATGTATCGATCATCTGAGAACGAAAGAGCATAAAATAAAATTTCAAAGTGAAATAAATTTGCAGGAAACACTTGCAACACCGGAAATTCATCTTAACAATGAAAATTCGGAACTCAGAAGACTGGCGCTTAAACTGGAAACGAAATACCGGCAAATAATAGATCTCGTTTATTTTTGGGGATACTCACAGGAAGAGGTTGCAAAGATGCTGAATATTCGTTTAGGTACTGTGAAAACAAGAAGTCGTGCAGGTTTACAGCAATTAAGAAGTTTGTATCAAAACATGAATAAGGTTCATCAACAATAAACAAATGGATTTAAAAGGGTACATATCATCAGGAATAATTGAAGATTATTGTCTTGGAATTTTAAGCCATGAAGAAACCCATGATGTGTCGCAGCAGGCACAATTGCATCCTGAAATAAAACAAGCGATCGAGGAATTTATGCAGTCATTGGAAGAATATACCATTGATGTGAACACTGCGCCGCCTGCTTCTACAAAACAAAAGGTGCTGCAATTACTCGATAACCTCAAGCTCGAAGATGAAAAAAATATTCATGCACTTCCTCTTTTAAATAAATACACTGATCACAAAAACTGGTTGCATATTGTAGAGTCTGTTTTGCCGGAAACACTCAATCAAAAAATATTTGTGCATGAATTAAGAAACGATAACAAAATTTCTCAAACACTTATCTGGACTGCCGTTGATTATCCTGATGAGGTGCACGAAGATGTGCAGGAATGTTTCATTATACTTCGTGGAAAGTGCAGATGTTACATCGAAGATAAAGTTGTAGAACTTGGTCCCGGTGGTTATCTTGAAATTCCTATGTATGCACATCACAATGTAAAAGTGCTGGGCACCGATCCTGTGCTTGCAGTGGTACAAAGAATAAAAGTTGCATAATTTTTTTATTTTTTGTGACAAGCTTGGGTAAAGCTGCCTGAAAAAATCAGGCGTTTTTTTATCATTATGGTGATAGTGAAACAGAAGAATAGGTTGCAGATAAACAACTTATTAAACAGTACATATCAGTTATTAACTCAAATTGACCTTTTACTATTTTGAATAACGGATTAGCAAAAAGAGTGTGTAATTTTAAAAGAATATTTCTTCAAATTCTTTTCTTCACTGAACTGAATGATAAAAGCAATTATTATAGATGATGAACAACATTGTATCGACTCGCTTGCTGCAGATATAGCGAAGTATTGTACTAACATTGAAATCTCTGCAAAATGTAATTCCGCTAAAGAGGGGATTTTCTCTATCAAAAAAATAAAGCCGCAACTTATTTTTCTTGACGTCGAAATGCCGTGGATGAATGGATTTGAAATGCTTGAAATGCTCGATCATATTGATTTTGGTATCATCTTCACCACAGCTTATGATAAGTTCGCCGCGAGAGCATTTCGCATAAGCGCTGTTGATTATTTACTAAAACCGATAGATGCTTCTGATTTAAAAGCAGCGGTAAAAAAAGCAGAAGAAAAAATGCTTTCACCCACGGGAACTGTAAACATTGAGAATCTATTGCACAACATTCGGCAACCTGTTCAGGAACAGAAGATCGCTTTTCCAAATCGCGACGGATATGAATTCGCGCAGGCAAATTCAATTCTTTATTGTTCCGCTGAAGGTGCTTATACAAAAGTGGTGCTTAACAACAAACACTCTTTACTTATTTCAAAAACATTGGGTGATATAGAAGAAATGTTGCCTCCCGAAATTTTTATTCGCATACACCATTCTACCATTGTGAACATAAATGTCGTTACTCATTATATAAGAACAGACGGCGGATATGTTGTATTGAACACTAATGAAAAACTGATGGTTTCAAAAGCAAGGAAAGATGCATTGCTGCAGAGACTTGGGTTGAAAACCTAACTCATTTCATTCTCTCTCACACATTTCATAAACCGAATAAGAATTCTGCATTTTTTTAGTTTTAAAAAAATCGTTTTCAACCGGCGAGCGGGCAATCTCTATTTTCCATTCAACATTTGAAAAGCTTTTCTATGACGTTCGCTTTTTAAAAAATAATTTAAGAGACAGGACTTCTCACACCATAATTTCTTACACAACGCTTTTCAAAATTTTTATTGATATATTTATCCGCAATAAAAATCAACAGCAACCTCATGAGCGATCTAAAGAGAAGAACATTTATCAAAAACACTGTTATTGCCGGTTTTGCCACTTCGATTGCACCAAATATTTTACAGGCACAAAAAGAAGATCAAACAAAATATTTTTTAGCAGGAAAGAAAAAAGTTATTGTAGCAGGTGCGGGTATTACAGGATTGTGTTGCGGATACGAATTAATGAAAGCAGGGCATGATGTAACAATACTTGAAGCAAGCGGAAGATACGGCGGACATGTGTTTACGGGTCGCGATGGTTTATCAGATGGCTTGTATGCAGACTTTGGCGCAGATCATATTACAAAACCGGGGTACGAAAAATTTTTTGAATACTGTGATGAACTTAATCTCAAAGTAATTCCATATCCACACGCTGAAGGTTCAGAAGCAGCAGCAGACGATGATGCATTGAAAATGATCAACGGAAAATTCTATACGCGTAAAATGCTTGCTGATCCAGCCATCTTAAAACAGTTTGGATTCAATGAAAAAGAAGTGCAATTCTTATCACAACATCCATGGTATGAATTGCGATGGTTGTATCTCAACTCTTATCTTTCAAAATTCAAAGATCCCTACCAACCATTTGGTGTAGGCTATGATGACTTCGATAAAATTCCTGTGAGTGATCTTTATAAAAAAGAAGGGGCATCGGATGCTGCATTGAAATTTCTTGGAGGAAAAAATGTCTCTGCGCTTTATGCATTATGGCGAATGGCGATCATGCAATTTCGCGGCATTCCGCCTTCCGAAGGTGAAACATTTCATTTAAAAGATGGCAACGAACAATTGCCGGTTGCATTTGCAAAACATCTTGGCGAAAGATTGAAATTGAATCATGCTATCACTGCAATAAAACAAGATTCAAACAGCGTTACGGTTACTTACAAACCTTTTGGACACGATGAAGAAAAACAAATGACAGCAGATTATCTTGTAAACTGCATTACACTTCCTGTGTTTAAAAATATTCCTGTTACACCCGCTTTATCACCGGAAAAACAATATGTGGTAGATAATCTTTCTTACTCTTCGCATCCTTTTTTTGTTTTTGAATGCAGCACAAAATTCTGGCTCGATGATGGTTTCAAAAGCATCAACATGGAATTTGAGCATCCTGATATTTCATCTATATGGATGGAAACAAATGAAGTAGATTCAAAAAGAATTATTTTAAAAGCCTATGGACCAAGCGGCGTTTCTGCACAAAGAGTGTTAGCCGCTTTCAGGGAAGTATATCCGGGCAAACATGATACAATTGAACAAGCGATCACCAAAGATTGGTCGAAAGATAAATATGCGCCGGTATGCGAGATGGAACCATTTCCAATTGGAGAAATGCATAAATTCTGGCCGCAAATAATGTTGCCTGAAGGAAGAATTTATTTTGCAGGAACCTATGCAGATAACATGAGCCGCGGAATGGAGTCATGTCTTCGTTCCGCACAACGTGCAGCATCAGAAATAAGTAAAGCCTGATCAGATTAACTACAGTATTTATGATAAAAACACCTTCATATATTTTCATCATCGTACTATTTTCATTACTTCTTTTTTCTGCGATGAATTTTGCAGCGACTTTTAAAAATCAACCACAACAAAATCATGCGCCTGTAGTGAAGATAACTTCTCCTGCAAACAATAGTACAGTTGCTCCAGGTTCACAGGTTCATTATTCGGTTGATGTTTCTGATAAAGAAGATGGCGATTCAAAATACGATGAGATCAATGCAAAAGAAGTTTTGTTCGAAGTAAAATATTTTAGCGATGAATCAAAACTCTCAACGGAACTGAACAAAGCTGTTCAAAACGATCCGCCAGGTCTTGCCGCGATGAGAGTCTCCAACTGTTTTAATTGTCACAGTTTCGATAGTAAAGTTATTGGTCCATCATTCAATGACATCAACAAAAAATATAAATCTACTGCAGACAACATGGCTTTGCTTGAAAAAAGTATTCGCGAAGGTTCTTCGGGAGTTTGGGGAAATGTAAAGATGCCCACGCATCCTGAATTAAGCAACGAACAAATTCACAACATGGTAAAATGGATGATGCAAAATGCAACTGCTCCCGGTGTTTATTATTACATTGGTGAAGAAGGTTCTTTCTCGTTGCAAAGTAAGAATGGTGCTTATGTGCTAACGGCAAGTTATCTCGATCATGGAATAACAACAGACTCGACACATCGATTGAAAGGACAAGATATGATTGTTATACGCACTAAATGAAATTGTTTCAAAGTATAAAATAATAATTTTTATGTACCGGGCTTTAGATGTTATGGCATCGTCTGTTGCGTCGCACTCTTGTACCGTTGAATCTTTATTGAGCACTTATGATCGCAAAGCAACTTTCAAATTCTTTATGCAATCAAACTAACTTCAATCATGCGGAAGCATTTATAAAAATCAAATTATCACACATGAATCATCACAAAATAAATCGCCGTGATTTTTTAAGAAATAGTTCTATGTTACTTGCATTGTCTGCATTACATCCATACGTGTCTAATGCAAATACACGACGTGTTGCGCTTATTGGTACAGGATGGTATGGAAAGAGTGATCTCTTCAGACTTATGCAAGTTGCGCCCGTAGAAGTAGTAGGTCTTTGTGATGTTGATGCGCACCAGTTGCAACAAGCGGTAACAATGGTAAATGAAAGAAAGCAGCAAAAAAATATCGCATCCTTTAGTGATTACCGCAAAATGCTGAAAGAAATAAAACCAGATATTGTATTAATAGGAACACCTGATCATTGGCACGCGCTGCAAGCCATCGATTCAATAAAATCAGGCGCTGATCTTTATTTGCAAAAACCCATCAGCAGGGATGTAATGGAAGGTGAGGCTATTCTTGCTGCTGCAAGAAAATATAATAGTGTTGTGCAAGTCGGCACGCAAAGAAGAAGCACACCGCATTTAGTTGAGGCAAAACAAAAAATAGTAGATGCAGGATTGTTAGGCAAAGTGCATCATGCTGAAATGTGTTGTTATTATCACATGCACTCCAATGCAAATCCTCCTTTGCAACCTGTCCCTGCATTTTTTGATTATGAAATGTGGACAGGTCCGGCACCGTTGCGTCCTTATGATGGTTTGCCGCATCGCGGCTGGTGGCGTGCATTTATGGAATATGGCAACGGCATTGTAGGTGATATGTGTATTCACATGTTTGATGCAGTGCGCTGGATGCTTAATCTCGGATGGCCGAAAAGCGTTTCATCTAACGGCGGAATTTATGTAGATAAAAAAGGCAAGAGCAATATTTCCGACACGCAAATTGCAGTATTTGCTTACGATGAAATGGAATGTGTGTGGCAACACCGAACATGGGGAACAGCAGCCGATCCCGAATATCCGTGGGCTTTTAAAATTTATGGTGATAAAGGAACACTTTGCTGCGATGTATGGAAATATGATTTCATTCCCGAAGGCAATGGTAAAAAATTACACGGTGATGTGTTGTGGGAAAAAGATAAATATCCTGAAGATTTGAAAGAGCCGGACATAGAATTACATGTTGCGTCTGCAACACGAAGGCACATGATCAATTTTCTTGAAGCAATAGATAAAGGCATCAAACCTGTTGCAGACATTGAGCAAGGACATATTTCTACTGCAAGTTGTATCATCGCTAATCTTGCGATGCAATTACAGCGACCATTAAGTTATGATCCTGTAAAACGTGAAATAGTCGATGATGTTGAAGCAACAAAACTTTTGCAGAGAAAATATCGTGCACCATGGGAACATCCGTTACCGGAAAATGTGTGAGAAGTTGATTTAAAATTTGTTCGATTTTTTTTGAACAAATTGTTAGAAACAGTTTGAATAGAATGCAGCGGATAATGATTATAAGGATAAGCGCCGATATAATCATTTACAAATCCTGATAATCTGCTCGATCTGCGTTTCATTCTATACAAAAGTCCTCTGTTATGCATTCGCTATACAGAGGACCTTGCAAGAAAAGAAAATCAAATTATTTTAAAATGTGCTTACGTTTAATCTTCCTCCGGTTACAGTCTTACCTGCTAAAGAAGCTGTGGGAATCGTGCTGTTTAATATAGCTGCTTTAATTTGTGCTGCAGTTGCACCTGGATGTGTTGACGCATACAACGCAGCCGCACCTGTAACGTGCGGTGTGGCCATTGAAGTTCCACTGTAAGAACCATAAGATGTTCCTCCTGATCCGGGTAATGTAGAATAAATTCCTACTCCCGGAGCACCAAGATCAACTGTAGTTACACCATAATTTGAGAATGATGCCAATCCGCCGGTAGAAGTGATTGCTGCCACAGCTATAACATTGGGCAGATCATAATTGGACGGATAATTGGGAACTACATCATTATTATCTCCAACGCCATCGAGGCCACCGTTTCCTGCCGCTGCAACAAATAAAATATTTTGATCGTTGGCGCGGCTTATTGCATCATACAATGCTTGTGAAAATCCGCCGCCACCCCATGAATTATTGGTAGCAACAATTCTATAATGGTCAATGATTTTAAGATTGGTAATGTAATCAACAGCTTTTACAGCATCGGCTGTTGTTCCGCCGTTTGTACCTAAAAATTTTGCATTAATGATTTTTATTTTCCAGCATACTCCGGCAACTCCTATCCCATTGCCGCCTTTAGCACCGATTGTTCCTGAAACATGTGTTCCATGATCGTCCTGAGTGCCGTCATAAGTTGAATTATTGTTGCTTACAAAATCCCATCCATGAACATCATCTACAAATCCGTTTCCGTCGTCATCAACACCCGCTATTCCATTTGACTCTACAGGATTTTTAATATTGCCCTTGAGATCGGTATGATTAAACATCGCTCCTTCATCAATTACACCTACATACACATTGGCTGAGCCGGTGTGCCCTGCTGCCCATGCCTCTGCTGCCTGGCTGCCGTATTGGTCCGCAGGATTTGTAGCATCGCCATACATTCCCCAAAGCAAACCATTTGTGTAATAAGGATCATTAGAAAGTACATCGTGCTGATAAATATAATTTGGTTCAGCATATTCAATTTCAGGAAGTGTTCTTAATCTGCTTATTGCGTCTAATGCGGCAAGCGGAGTATGAATTATCAAAAATCCGTCATGATCTCCATAATGTTCCATTGCTCTTGTCAAAACCCTTTCGGAAACCTTGCCTGTGATTCTTCCCAAAATGTTTGTTTTCGCATTATCTTCTATGCCTTTTTTAAATTTCACAAGGATTTCATTGGGAACATAATTTAATTGTTTGCCATTCTGAATATCGTTTTGCGATACAGAAGATTGGTTTTGATCAGCAGGTGATTGATTGATTTCTTTCTTACATGCAGATAATAAAGCGATACAAAAAATGCCGATGAAGAGATTTGTAGTTTTCATACCAAGTGGTTTTTTAAAAAATAAATATTGTTTTGGTTATTAGTAAGAAGCAGTATTACTAATTTACCTTCATCCTCAAAATTAAATTTGCACAACAGTCAAAGTCAAGGGGAAAAATCACAATAAAGCATGAGAAAAATCCCAATTTCTTGTCTCTGATAAATTATGAAGGCAGCGATGATAATTCAATCGTTCCCTTGTTTGGGTTTACGTTGTACAAAATATAATTCCCTTTATTATCTTTTTGTATCTGCAATTGTTGCTTATCACTACCCTGCATTACTTCTACTTTCTTCCATTCTTCAGGTATATAAGTCTTTAATGTAAGAGGAACATCATAAGTTTTTACATCTAATGAATGTTGCAGGTGAACAATAATGCGATCATTTTTTTTATCTGTGTTCACAGAAGCATGCATTCTTTCACGCATGTATTTTGCCACGTCACTGAAATTTGCTATCCATAAACTATCCTCATGTTTTTTTATGTATTGAAAATATGTATCAAGTAATTCATGAGGCAAAGCTTCATATCCTAATCCATCCACGCCATGAAAAACAAGCACCAACCATATTTTATCATGCGCCAATGTTGTATCTACCCATGACTTCATTAATTGCAAAGGTGTTTTAGTTGTGCCGCCTCGTTGCCATTGAACATATTCTTTGTCCGATGAGCCGGGTTGTGTTTTATATCCTCTGTTTATTTCATGCATGTATGGATCAGTCATCATGTTGCGAAGAGCAGGATATGAGGGCAGTGAATATTTCATTGCACGCGGATGCTCAATGCCAAAAGGTATTTCAGCAGTGAAAGTATATTTATCACCCAAATGATCTTTAATATCTTCTTTACTTTTTTCAAGCTCATAAAAAATATTTGTTGTGTCGAGTACTGCAATGTGTGCATGCGTAACAGTATGACTTGCGAATTCATATCCTTGCGATGCATATACTTTTATGCTATCCCATGTAAGACCTTTTTCCTCTGACACTTCCATGCTTTGCTCTGTTACTTTTTTAAAAGAGCCGTTTCTCACTTTGCTGTATAATGAATCCATTACTTTATAAGCATCTGATTCTTTTCCATCTTCAAACAAAATGGCGCTGCTGTCATAATAGGTGTTGGGACCAACATAACCTAAATATTTTGCTGCCGAAGCACGTTCAAAATAATTGTCCGCATTTGTTGGAACATTTGCCGTCTCAGCAATAATTTCAGAAACAGGTCTTCCCACAAATTTTCCCTGGTATTTTGAACCCGGAATAGGACCGGTAATGATATAAAACGTTGCGGGTAACTTTAATCTTTTCATGACAGGCAGTGCATACCTGAATTGGTTAATTGAGCCGTCATCCCATGTAATAGAAACAGCGCCTGTTTTGCCATCCTTCCATTTAGTGATCTCGGTTTGGGCGTTTGAGTTGTTGTAGTTGAGGAATAAACAAATAAATAAAACCAGGTAGCAAGATTTTTTGTTCATGCATTAAAAGTATAAATTTTTTGCTTTTTACAATATCACTTTAAGTCACTTACTCTACAACCTTTGAATGAAGTAAGCAATAGTTTTGTTGACTTATCTTTAATTAATTTGATAAATGCAAACGCAGGATAAATAAAAGTTATTCTGCCATCATCTCTTTAATTACTTCGAAAATTTCTTCTTCATTTGGTTTGCTGAAATAATCGCCATCACTCCCATATGCGGGACGATGTGCTTTTCCTGTGATTGTTCTTGGCGAAACGTCCAGCCAGCGATAACCGTCTTGTTCTTCCATTACTTTGTTGAACATATACGCAGTGGCACCACCGGGAACATCTTCATCAACAAAAACAATGCGATTTGTTTTTTTAAGCGAAGCAAGAATTTTATGATGAATATCGAAAGGCAACAACGTTTGTACATCAATTATTTCACAACTGATGCGCTCTGCTTCAAGTCGTTCAACCGCTTCCTGTATGATGCGTAACACTGAACCGTAGGAAACGATTGTAATATCATTGCCTTCTTTCAAAATGTCTGGAATGCCAAGCGGAACGGTCATTTCAGAAAGATTAGAAGGAAGTTTTTCTTTGAGGCGATAACCGTTTAAACACTCAATGACGATTGCAGGATCAGTACTTTTCAAAATGGTATTGTACATTCCTGCTGCTTGTACCATGTTACGCGGAACACATACATGCATTCCGCGAAGTGCGTTAATGATCATTCCCATCGGAGAACCGCTGTGCCAGATGCCTTCCAAACGATGACCTCGGGAACGAACAATGAGCGGACAATGTTGCAAACCTTTTGTACGATACTGCATTGTTGCAACATCATCTACCAAAGGTTGCAAACCATAAACAAGGTAATCGAGGTATTGAATTTCTGCAAAGGGGCGCAAACCTCTTAATGCAAGACCAATGCCTTGTCCCATTATTGTTAATTCACGAATGCCCGTATCAAAAATTCTTGTCTCGCCATGTTTTTCCTGCAATCCGGCAAAACCCTGGTTCACGTCACCGATCAATCCAACATCTTCACCAAAAGCAACAACGGCAGAATTATTAGTAAACAACTGGTCAAAGTATCTGTTCAAAATCTCATAACCATTTATTGCCGGTGCATCATCATTGATCACAGGTTTTATTTCCGCAACATTTAAAGCGCTTGAAGCATCTTCATTGTACAACCAGGAATTGTAGTAATTACTGTTTTCTTCTTTTAATGCTTTATAATAATTCTTTAATTCATTTACTGAAGGAAACTTGTGTGCTGCCTCAATTGCAAGAGATAGAGCATGCATTATATCGCGACGCAATGGCTCGCGGTTTCGCTCCAATTCTTTTGCAATTTTCTGAAGTGTGTTGTGATGTTCAACATCGTTTACAACTGTTGATTTAATCAGCTCAATTGTTTTAGCGGCTTGTTTTTTTAGCGGGGTAATATATTCTTCCCATGAATTATTCCTGCTTTGTTTTACACTTTCTTTTGCCTGCACTTCAATAGTAAGCAGTTCACTCGATGTTGCAATGGCACTCTCAATAATCCATTCACGAAACTTTTTTATGCAATCCCATTCTCTCTCCCAATCCAAACGTTCCGAATTCTTATACCGCTCATGGCTTCCTGATGTTGAATGACCTTGTGGTTGTGTCACTTCTTCAACATGAAATACGGCCGGCACATGTGTATCTCTTACTTTTTGCAAACCTTCTTCAAACACTTCGCAAAGGCTTGCATAATCCCATCCTTTCACGGTATAAATATCAATCCCGTTTGTGTCATTCTTTTTTTGTAAACCTTTCAATGCAGAAGATATAGAACCTTTTGTTGTTTGATATTTTGTGGGAACAGAAATTCCATAACCATCATCCCAGATAAAAATCGCAAGGGGCACTTGCATTACTCCCGCTGCGTTCACAGTTTCCCAAAAATGCCCTTCAGAAGTTGAAGCATCGCCAATGGTGCAAAAACAAACTTCATTACCGTTTGAAGAAAGCTCTGTTTTATTTTTTAAAACTTTTGAATGACGAAACAGTTTCGAAGCAAGCGCCAAACCAAGACTGTGCGGCATTTGTGAAGCAGTGGGTGCCATATCTGCTGCAACATTCAGTTGATGAGCAAGCGGAAGAACATTTCCGGTTTCATCATAATTGCGTGTTGCGAAATGACCAACCATTTGTCTTCCTGAACTGAATGGTTCATGTTCTGAATTTGGATCAGCATACAATTGTGCAAAAAATTGTTGGATCTTGGCAATACCAGTAGCGAAAATAAAAGTTTGATCGCGGTAATAACCGGCACGCCAATCACCCGGTCTGAAAAATTTTGCCATTGCAATTTGTGCTACCTCTTTTCCGTCACCGAAAATGCCAAACTTGGCTTTACCCGTTAGCACTTCGCGACGCCCCAAAAGGCTAGCTTCGCGGCTTTCCAAAGCAATCCGGTAATCGTTTAAAACTTCACTGCGGAAGTCTTCATACGAAAGCATGCTTTCTTTTTGCAATGACAGGGTATTGTTTTCCATGCGGCAAAAATACCATTTACATTTTTTAAACCTGAAATTTATGCCAAAACCACAGCTCTGTTATTCTTCTTTATCCACAGTCATTTCATCGATGTATGGGGACAATTAACCTACTTTTAAAGAACAATTATCAAATTGAATATTTTCGGAAAAAAGAAATCAATATTTTTACACACATAAATTTTAAGGAATGAAAAAACTGTTACTCCTTGTGCCCGCTTTTTTTGCAGCGCTTGTATTGAATGCACAAACACAAACTCCAACTCAATCAACCGATCAGCAAAAAGATATTTCCAAAGTGATAGAGTTCAAGGAACTTGATCACGACTTTGGTAAAATACCATTTGGTAAGCCCGCAGATTTTGAACTTGAAATGAAAAATATTTCAAGCGATTCTGTAAAGATTGAAAACGTACAGGTAGGTTGCGGTTGCACCACACCTAAATGGAGTGCCGGCCCTTATGCACCCGGTGAAACTTTTAAAGTTGGAATAGGTTTCAACGGCGCAACAGACGGAGAGTTTCATAAAGTCGTTACGATATTTTTCAATGGAGGTTTACAACAGGTAATAAAATTCCACGGACAAACTTTCAAAACACCCGACAATGCTGCACCGGGAAATTCTTCTATTGAAAAATTAAAACCAAACCCTAATCAATAATCACAAAAAACAAAATCATGAAAGCGTTATTAGCTGTATTAGCATTTATCGTTGCAGTTCCGGTGTTTGCACAAAATGATCAAAACACCAAAAGCACTTCGCCTGTAGAGTTCAAAACAATGAAACATTCATTTGGCAAGGTTGACCAGGGAAAACCTGTAACCACAGAGTTCACTTTTACAAACAATTCAGGTAAAGCTGTTGTCATTGAATCCGCAGTTGCAGGTTGCGGTTGCACAAAACCTGAATATCCTGAAGCACCTGTTCCCAATGGTAAAACAGGAACTGTAAAAGTTACTTATAATGCAGCCAATGCCGGTGCATTTACAAAAACAGTAACAGTGAAATTCGCGAACGTTTCAGAGCCGGTAATTTTGACCATTGATGGTGAAGTAGTGAAAAAGGATAAATAACTTTTTCACTTTTTATAAATGTTTGAGGTCGTGTTCATCACGGCCTTTTTTATTTTGTAACCGGCAGCAGAACAAACATGAGGCTTCTGTGTTGCACGACTATAGCTTAAAAAATAGCTTATTTTTTTTGCCTCCATATGGAGCCGCATAATGCGTTATACCAGCCATGTGTTAAGAGCTAAAGATTTATTCAATCTGTTGTTAGAGTATGCTAATAGATTCTTTATTCTGAAAATTTGTTTTGAGACAGTCTTTTCTCTTATTTTTTCTATGGATACTGCATAAATTTTTGTTTTCCTATTTATCCATTTCATCATCTTCTTAATGTTATATGCTACTGCTGACATAATCATACATTTATTTGCTTGTTTAATTCCTTTGGTATTGACCTTGCACATTGCAAGATAATTAACCAACGTGCCAATGACCGGTTCCACTGTGCTTTGTCTTATTTTTTTCATTCGCTGACCTTTCGACGTTTGCATTCTTGCATGCATTCTATCATATAATGGCTTATCTACAGTGTCCGTTACTTTCTTTTGCCTACTGTGTGTTCCTAAACATTGTTCCCTCAAAGGACATTGCTTGCAATCTTTTACATCGCTGCGATATTCTTTCTTCAAATAACCATCCCTGTCAGAATAGGTGTTTTTGTATGTTAATACTGCTCCTTGCGGGCATATATAATAATCTCCTTCGATGTGATAAATAAATCCTTCTCTTTCTGATTTGTATTGACCCGGCTTGGGTATGTATCCTGTAATTTTTTCCTGCTCTAAATATTGAAGTGTTTCCCCGCTGCTATAATTACCATCACATATCACTTCCTCCACTTTTAAATCTCCTGTCTTCTTAAGATTATTAACCGTGTTCATCAATACTGATATCAAACATTCGCTGTCTTGTTCTGCTTAACGTACTATGCCCATGGCATTGCTTCATCTATATTATACCCGATAAAGTAAAGCATATCCAGTCGAAGGCTTACTGTTCTCATTATTTCTTTATCACTTCCAATATTTTCTAAATATCCAATTAGCATAAGTCGAAAGAACACAATCGGGTCTATACTTTCTTGCCCTTCAGTGCCATAATATTTTGACGTCTCTTTGTATAACCATCCTAAATCAATCGCTTCTTTTAAGCGACGATAAAAGTTATCTTCAGGCACTCTTTCTGATAACTGAAAACTGGTAAATAATTTTGGTATGAAGTGTTTTTTTCCTTGCTTACTTCAATTTACTAATACAACAGCGGCACAAACAACTATCTTTATCAACATATGTGAGTTGTGCAACAGCCACGGAAGCCTAATAGCAGCACAGGCTTCTGGCTCAAAATAAAAAACCAAATTATCAGGCATTTGTTTTGTATGCATAATGAATATGATGATACAGTTGGTAAAATTTAAAATTCTATTCTATGGATACGGCAATAATTTATTCAATGGAAAAAATTCATCATGAGATAATTACTGAAAATGGCGCCTTCCCGAATAATGCTCATTTGCCCGTGATATTTTATAAAGGAGTGCTTGAGTTGCCTGACGAGGAACCGGAAAAAGTTATTGAACAAATATTTGAAACAAATAAATGGAGCAACGCATGGACAAACGGCATTTACGATTATCACCATTTTCACAGCATAGCACATGAGGTGCTGGGCGTTTGTAGTGGTTATTGTGATGTAATGTTGGGTGGACCAGGCTCGAAAAAATTCAGGCTTGAAAAAGGCGATGTAATAGTTATTCCGGCGGGAGTAGCGCACAAAAATATGGGAAGCAGCGATGATTTTAAATGTGTGGGAGCTTACCCGGGAGGCGCTGACTATGACATTAAAAAAGGTAAACCTGAAGAAAAAGCTGAAGCGCAAAAAAATATCAAAAAAGTTCCGTTACCGGAAAAAGATCCTGTGTATGGGAAAGGACCATTGCAAAAATTATGGAAATAGTTTTGCTATTCATCAAACGAATTTTGCCATCCTTCGTTTTTTAATTTCTCTACTTTCTTCAGCACTTCGCCTTCGAGGTTTTTTTTATAAGCAGCAACTTTTTCATTTATTGTTTTATCAAATGCGCCAATGATCGTTGCTGCAAGTATGCCTGCATTTTTTGCCGCATTTAATGCGACAGTCGCAACAGGAATTCCATTGGGCATTTGCAAAATTGAAAGCACAGAATCCCAGCCATCAATAGAGTTAGAGGATTTTATCGGTACGCCGATCACGGGCAAAGAAGTAACAGAAGCAACCATTCCCGGCAAATGTGCAGCACCACCCGCTCCTGCAATGATCACCTTCAATCCTCTTGCACTTGCCTGCGATGCATACTCGATCATACGCAAGGGTGTTCGATGGGCAGATACTACAGTTAATTCAAATTCGATTTGAAATTCTTTGAGTATATCTGCGGCGGCTTGCATGATGTTGAGATCACTATCGCTGCCCATGATGATGCCGACGAGAGGAGTTTGCAGTTTGTGGTTTGTAGTTTGTAGTTGAGGCATCTAACGATTTTTGAATTTCTGACCTTTTATTTCGGATTTATTTAGATATGAAATTAAAGATGTTGCCATCTTAGTGATTTCGTCTGATTTAAAATATAGTTCATCAAAGATCTTTTACTAATATATTTTACATCAAGTGCTCTATATAATTGTGATTTTAATTCCCCTGCTTCTCTTTCGCTATTCCTAATGCATTTATAAATTCAAATCTGCTTGATCGTTCAAATCCTTCTGCGATATTGTCCATGATGCCTCCAACTGCGCCCCCCATCCGATCTCTTATTCTATAATAATGTAAAATTGGATCTTTGAAAGTAAGTTCATAAACTTCGTTTGCAAGTACTCTTGCTTTTTGCCAAATTTCTAAATCTTCAAATCTTTGAATCGTAGCCATATGTACGGGTTTAGAAAAACAAGATAGCAAAATTTTTAAACCAACTACAAACTATAGACTACAAACTACAAACTCAACTTATCACCTTCAGCAAATTTTTTATCTTATGCGCTTTGTAAGTCAACTCTGCCCTGTCTTTGCTGATGATCGTTACATGACCCATTTTTCTTCCCGGCTTTGTTTGTTTTTTTCCATAAAGATGAACAAACACATTATCCATTTTTAAAACTTCATCAAGACCGTCATATTTTGCTTCGCCGCTGTAGCCT
>Ga0157374_10002023_pt1 | contig 17017 bp, 16 predicted proteins | sample M25metaG_FD_115308 | JGI IMG/M metagenome (GOLD analysis project Ga0157374, IMG submission 115308) | Miscanthus rhizosphere microbial communities from Kellogg Biological Station, Michigan, USA - M2-5 metaG | ecosystem: Host-associated > Plants > Roots > Rhizosphere > Soil | place: USA: Michigan...
AAATTATCGCCGAGGACGTTCCGGGCTGGCAGGTAGCGAATTTAGGAAAACTAACCGTCGCCTTGGATGTTAATATATCCCATGAATTGAAACAGGAGGGATTATCGCGCGAATTTGTGAACCGCGTGCAGAATTTGCGCAAAGAAAAGGGGTTTGAGGTAACTGATCGGATAAATGTACGTTATAAGGTAAAGACGCAAACGATCACCGATGCTATCGATAATAATTTATCCTATATTTGCGCCGAAATTTTAGCCGATACGATACTGCTTGACGATCAACTAAATACGGGCGACACCGTATTAATAGACGAACACGAACTATTGATCTATATAATTAAAATATAAATGAAACAGGAAACAGAAAAAACCAGGTATTCTGATGTAGAGCTTCAGGAGTTTAAGGAGTTGATTTTGGAGAAGCTGCGCATTGCAAAAGAAGAATTGAATGCACTGGCATCTTCCTTAAGCTCACCCAATGCAAACGGCACTGATGACACTGCCGGCACCTATAAAACTTTGGAAGACGGCTCGGCAACGCTCGAGAAAGAATCTATCAACCAGTTGGCCGCGCGTCAGAAAAAGTTCATTGAGCAGTTAGAGGCTGCGCTGGTACGCATTGAGAATAAAACTTACGGCATTTGCCGTGAAACAGGCAAGCTGATTCAAAAAGAGCGCCTGCGCGCCGTGCCGCATACTACGCTGAGCATGGAGGCCAAATTGAAACAGTATTAATGTGAAGGCTGCTTATACCAAACCCTTCCTGCTGGCTCTTATTGTGATTGTTGCCGACCAGCTGATCAAAGTCTGGGTACGTAATCATATGTACCTGGGCGAAGAAATCCACCTGCTGGGCAATCGTGGCATGCTGCACTACACCGAAAACAACGGCATGGCCTTTGGGATGGAATTCGGCGGCTCGTTCGGGAAATTGTTCCTGACGCTGTTTCGCATCGGTGCGGTATTGGCAATAGGTTACGGGTTGGTTTTTCTTGTCAAACACAAATACCACCGCGGTTTGATCATGAACGTGGCGCTGATATTCGCCGGTGCTTTGGGAAATATTATCGACTCCACCTTTTATGGTATTATTTATCACTACGCTTCGCTTTTTCACGGGCAGGTGGTCGATATGTTTTATTTCCCGCTTTTATCCGGTCATTTCCCATCGTGGTTCCCGGTTTGGGGCAGCGAAGAGTTCATCTTTTTCCGCCCGGTATTCAACCTTGCGGATGCGGCCATATCGGTTGGCGTGATCCTGATACTGATCAACCAGAAGCATTATTTCAAGCGCCAAACGCCCGAGATCAGCACCCCCAACAGTGAGGTCGTTGAAGAATAATTTTCTTAGAAGTTAAATCCATTTTACGAAAAGTGCCTTTATTTTAAAATAAAGGCACTTTTGCTTTTTTAGGATTGTCGAAAATACCGTGAAAACACGGGTTGTTCGTCAAACTAAATTTTTCTTCCTTTACAGAAAGAAAAGCTTAAACTTTATCCCTATAAAGGAAGGCAATTGCAGCACGGTGCGATTGCCTTTTCTCTTTTTACTTACTGCTGATCGATTTCTCCCTTACCGCTTTAAACTCCGATCCGTTCTTCCATCCGGGGAAAGTATCACCGTTGGCCAGTTCGTTACCCAGCCTGAAATGCAGGTTGGCTACCTGCGCCATACCCGTGGCATCCATATCGGGCGAGTAATTATCCGATGGTTGATGATAATGGTTCTCGTTATAATCTTCCTGTTGCTTTTTCGCCCAGCCGGCTTCATGCGTCTTACTGATGAGACCGGTATTCATATCCAGCGCCGGTACACCTACTTTGGCAAAATTAAAATGGTCGGACCTGAAATAACCGCCTGCTCCCGGCTTGCTGTCCCCAACTAATGTAAGGCCATCCTCTTTAGCATATTTTTGTATGTAGTCGTCAAGGTCGTTCTGCCCTTTGCCGGTGATGGAAATATCTTTGGTTTCGCCGTAACCGCCCAGGGCATCCATGTTCAGGTCGGCTAAAGTTTTATTCAATGGATAAATAGGGTGGGTTGCATAATATTCCGAGCCGAGCAAACCCTGTTCTTCAGCCGTTACAGCAAGAAAGATGATGGAGCGTTTTGGCTTCTCCTTTTCATTGGCAAATGCCTTTGCCATGGCGATCAGCGAAGCGGTCCCATCGCCGTTATCTATTGCACCATTATAAACACTGTCGCCCTTAGCATCGGGTTTGCCGATTCCAAAATGATCCCAATGTGCGGTATAAATAACATATTCATTTGGAAGGCTGCTCCCTTTTAGTACGCCGATCACATTATGCGAGGTAGAATATTTGAGCTGATTGTGGATAGTCAGGTTCACATTCATATTCAGCGGTACCGCTTTAAAATCGTGTTTCCTCGCTAAAGCCCTGAAATCGCCGGTGATACCTGCCTGGGCAAATATCTTCCGCGCGGCGTCTTCAGTTATCCAGCCTTCAACCTTGCAGCGATCCATGTGTTTGTTGGCTTGCTGAAGATATAATCTTGCACCGCCGTTGCTGCTGCTTACCACGTGCCATGGGTAACTTGCCGGCTCGGTTTGGTGTACAATGAGCACACCTGCTGCGCCTTGCCTGGCAGCTTCTTCATATTTATAGGTCCAGCGACCATAGTAAGTCATGGTATCGCCTTTGAACAGGCCCTTTTCTCCTGATTTAAAGCCCGGGTCATTTACAAGTACTACTACCGTTTTTCCTTTCACATCCAGCCCGGCATAATCATTCCAGTGATACTCCGGCGCAACAACACCATATCCTGCAAATACCATCGGGGAATTTTTCAGGTCGATCTCAGGCTGCTCCTGGCGCGAGAAAGCAACAAAATCTGTTGCATTGTGCAAAGTTACCGGCGACTTGCCGGTGATATTCATAGTCTCCGATGGCGTACCTTTAACCTCCACCAACGGAACATCCTGGAAATAGCTGCCATTGTTGCCCGGTTCCAGGCCGACCTGTTTAAATTGCTGCGAAATGTAGCGGGTGGCCCTTACTTCTCCTTCGGTAAAGGGCTTGCGGCCCATCAGTGAATCATCAGCTAAAACCGCGATCTGTTTCTTGATATCTTCCGGGGTGATTGGACCCGTCGATGTGTTTTGCCTGTTACAAGACAATAAAAAGAGAGCTGCTATAATTAGCAGGGGAGAATATTTAGTCATATTAATTATTGGGTCAGCTCCAAATTTAACAACGTTTATTTCTAAAGCAATAACTGCTATCTAACAGTATTGTTACAAACAATAAACATTTAATATCTATAAACTATTGGTTCATTCTCACCCGCTATATTTCTCTCAGATAAAAATTCCTTTCGCAATAGATAATTTTTTCGAAAAATTTGTTGCAACTTTTTTTTATAGCTCTCGTATACTGAGGATGCAAGCGTGACCCTAACGAATGCACCTATTTGACCCTATTTATTTACTTACTGATTAACAGGTACTTGACAAAATGAAATAGACATATTATCTTTAATACTCCGTAAACTGTTTTATCATGATTCACTTTAGGTCAGAAAGGGTTTTATTGGTTGCTCCCAATATATTTTCCGTCCAACTGGACAGTAATAACCAGATCAGGCATATTACCACCGTCGATCGCGTATTTCCATGTATTTATGATATGATCCCAAATCTTATCGTATTTGATTACGATTATTTGAATAAGGACATGGAGCGGATATTACGCCGGATACGTACCAACCCGTATTACAATAAGATCAAGATCTGTTGCTTTAAAAGCAGCCCGAATAGGAAGATCGATGAGTTCCTGAAGATATTAGGGGTAAACCACGTGATCTATAAGGATGAACTGCATAATGCTTCCAAAAGCACTTTGAGCCACGTAAAATCCATCATGGATTCAAAAGTGGCCGACCTGCTGGTAGCTTCTTTCTAAATTTTACTGCCAATACCCCTCCGGTTACCGGTAGACTGTTAACCAGTCATGGCTTTAGTCTATCCACTCAAATTTGGTGTACGGCACTAAAACCCCAGGTATTTTTATACCCTTCTCCGTCTGATTATTTTCCAGCAATGTTGCCATAATACGCGGCAAGGCCAAAGCACTGCCATTTAATGTATGCGCCAATTGCATTTTACCTTCTGCATTGCGAAAACGCAGTTTGAGGCGGTTACTCTGGAAAGTTTCAAAATTGGATACAGAAGACACCTCCAGCCAACGCTGCTGCGCTGCGCTCCAGGTTTCCATATCATAGGTTAAAGCCGAACCAAAGCCCATGTCGCCTCCGCAAAGGCGGAGTACACGGAAGGGCAGCGCGAGCTTTTGCAACAAGCCCTGAACATGCTGACTCATTTGTTCCAACGCCTCATAAGATTTATCCGGATGTGCCACTTGCACGATCTCTACCTTATCAAATTGATGGAGGCGGTTCAATCCGCGCACATGGGCGCCATATGATCCGGCCTCGCGGCGGAAACATTGTGTGTAAGCACAGTTTCGGACAGGTAACTCATCAGCCTTTAATATTACATCCCGGTATAAATTGGTCACCGGCACTTCGGCGGTAGGTATCAGGTATAATTTGTCTTCACTAATATAATACATCTGTCCTTCCTTGTCCGGCAATTGTGTAGTACCAAATCCAGATGCCTCATTTACAACCAGCGGCGGAATTACTTCCGCGAAGCCTGCTTTTTCAGCCTCATCCAAAAAGTAGGCGATCATTGCCCTTTGCAGTTTGGCTCCTTTGCCAGTGTACACCGGGAAACCCGCCCCTGCTATCTTCACACCCAGTTCAAAGTCGATCAGCTTGTATTTTGCAGCCAGTTCCCAATGCGGCAGGGCATTATCGGGCAAGTGAGGCTTGTCGCCACTCTCCAAAACCACCTCATTATCGTCAGGCGTAGTTCCCTTTGGCACAGAAGCATGCGGCAGATTGGGTAATAAGACCAATTTCTGCTGCAGGTTTTCTTCAATTGCGGCCAGCGAATCACCCAAAACTTTTATCTCTTCCTTCCAGGTACCGGTTTTGGCCTTAATACTTTCGGCTTCATCCTTTTTGCCGGCGCGCATCAAGTCGCCAATTTGCTTTGCTGCCGAATTAGCCTCAGCGGAAACACTATCCAAACGGTTTTGGGTTTGACGACGGTCGTTATCCAATTGGATCACCTCGTCTACCAGCTCCGGTTGTTTGAAATTTTTTACAGCCAAACGCTCTAAAACCTTTTCCCTGTTCTCGCGGATATAACTAACTTGCAGCATTGATTTTTAATTTTTGGCAAAGATAGGATAGTTCATGGTTTATAGTTAATGGTTCATAGCCGGATTACGAAAATGACGGCCTCAATCAACTAAAACCACCATGAACCATGATCTATGAACTATGAACCAAGACCAAGGTAAACTCTATTTAGTTCCCACCCCCATCGGCAACCTGGAGGATATGACCTTCAGGGCGATCCGTGTTTTGAAAGAGGCGGATATTGTGCTGGCTGAAGACACACGGACATCCGCGCCATTGCTGAAACATTTTGGTATCGAGAAAAGGGTGTACGCACACCATCAGCACAACGAGCATCAGTCATCAAACGAGATCGTGCGATTTTTGAAGGAAGGCAAGAATGTCGCTCTGGTATCGGATGCGGGTACCCCGGCCATATCTGATCCTGGCTTTTACCTTGTTCGCGAAGCATTAAGGAATGAAATTGGTGTAGAATGCCTGCCTGGCGCAACGGCATTCGTACCCGCTTTGGTCAATTCAGGTTTCCCCACCGACCGGTTTTGCTTTGAGGGATTTCTGCCGCTGAAAAAAGGCCGCCAAACAAGATATAAAGAGTTAGCCAAAGAGGAACGGACCATCATACTTTATGAATCTCCACACCGTTTCATGAAGACTTTGGACGAAATGGCCGAATACTTAGGCGCTGACCGACAAATATCAGTATCGCGGGAGCTGACCAAGGTTTTTGAAGAAACAGTCAGAGGTACCGTCGCCGAAGTGAAACAATATTTTGAAAGTCATCCTGCAAAGGGGGAGTTTGTGATATGTGTACATGGAAAGTAATAATATAAAAACATGTCATTGCGAGGAGGAACGACGAAGCAACCTCGTAACCATGCAAATCCGTCGTGCATGTCGACGAGGTTGCCACGCTATCGCTCGCAATGACAAATTGGTTAGTAAATGAGAAAAAACATCCTCCTATCCATACTTTCCGGCCTGCTGCTATGGATCGCCTGGCCGCCAACGAGTTATAGTACTTTTCTGCTTTTCATAGGTTTTGTGCCGATGTTACTGGCTATCGAAAACATTATTCAATCCGAATCGAGAAAAAAAGGGCCCAAAATATTCTGGACCAGCTTTATCGGTTTCTTCGTTTGGAATGTGCTCAGCGTCTACTGGGTTTATAATGCTTTGAAAGAGGCGGGCTCCGACTGGGTGCTGCCTGTAACTATTATACCCTATTCATTAGCGCCGCTGTTAATGGCCACGTGCATTTGGTTGTATTACAGGCTACGGCGGATCACCAAACGTAATATTGCTTTTCTTGGCTTGATCTGCTTTTGGGCGGGGTATGAATACCTGACCCAAACCTGGGACCTTAACTTTCCATGGATGGTTTTAGGCAACGGCTTTGCAGTGAGCCACAAATGGATACAATGGTATGAGTACACCGGCGTTTATGGCGGAACGGTTTGGGTTTGGCTGGTAAACTTATTGGCATTTGTCATTTATACGGATCTTCATAAACCACGCGCCCGCAAAGCACGCATGCGCAAAATTCTGGCACTCGGCCTCCTGGTCCTTTTGCCCATAGCACTTTCCCTGTACCGTTACCGTACTTATCATGAGCAAACCAACCCATCAAACATCGTGGTTGCTCAACCCAATATCGATCCTTATGTGAAAGAAAGCGATATGCCTGCTGAAAAGCAGATCGGCATCCTGGAACATTTATCCGATTCACTGGGTCAAAAGAATACCGAATTTTTCATCTGGCCCGAAACCGCAATACCGGTTCCGGTGAACGAGGATGTAATACGTAGCCACCCTTACTTTAAGCGCTTGCAGCACTTCCTGAATAAATACGAGAACGGCAATTTACTTACCGGGTGGGAAACTTTTAAATTATACAATTCGCGCAAAACCAGTACAGCCAGCCCATGGGACCCGCAGGGCAACCAGTATTATGACCGCTTCAACACTGCAGTTAATATTGAAAATTCGTCTGAGGTGCAGTTTTATCACAAGTCAAAATTTGTCCCCGGGGCCGAATCTATGCCTTTTGGTAACGCGCTATCATTCCTGAAACCGGTTTTCGAACACCTTGGGGGAGCAACCGGAGACTATGGCGGCCAGGATGAGCCGGGCGTAATTTATTCGCAAAGCGGCATTGGCGTTACGCCGGTTATTTGCTATGAAACTATCTGGGGGGAATGGTTGGGCACCAGCGTGCATAAAGGCGGCCAGTTTATTGCGCTTATAACCAACGACGGCTGGTGGGAAAATACTTCGGGCAAGGACCAGCATTTGGATTATGCTAAACTCAGGGCTATTGAAACGCGCCGCTGGGTGTGCCGTTCGGCCAATACGGGTATTTCAGCATTCATCAACCAGCGCGGTGATCTTGTTCAGCAAGCAAAATGGTGGACACGAACTGCATTGAAACAGGATATCAATTTAAACTCCAATCTGACTTTTTATGTCCTGCATGGTGATTACATAGCCAAAGCTTGCAGTTTGCTGGCAATAGCGGGAATATTCTGGGTGATCGGCGCAAAGGTGGCCAGGATAAGAAGAAAGCCGAAAACTATATAATTGCCGATTCGTCCCGGCTGACAATAAACTGCATCAGATCATGTATGGGCTGACGGATGATCTTACCGACCTTGATCTCGTTGCTTTCGCAAAGGCGCACCAGCTCGTCCGAAAACACATAGGCAATTGAGCCAACAAAATGGCATTTGTAGCGATGGTACTGCGGGTAGGATTTAATGTTGGTTTCGATAAATTCATTGAACCCACGCTCAAGTAGTTCCTGCCCGTATTGTGTGTCGCGTATCTTACTGATGAACCTGGCAAAGGACGCGAGATAAAAATTACCACCCGCCTTTTGATAAGTATTGAAGATCACCGTCGCTTTATCTACCTTATAATCGGCCGCAAACATGGTTTGAATTTCTCCGGGCATATTACCATACAGGTAATCGGTTATCAAAGCTTTGCCGAACCAGCTGCCCGAGCCTTCGTCACCCAAAATATAGCCTAACCCATGTTTACCGGCATGAACATCTTCTCCATCAAAAAACGAAATATTGGAGCCCGTTCCCAACACACAGCACAGTCCTTTTTCATGTCCGCTGGTAGCAAAGGCGCACCCCAGCAAGTCGCTATCAACACTTATATACGCATTTGGAAATACTGCGGTAAGCGCATTGGAAACGATCTCGTGCCGATCGGGGCTGGAGCATCCCGCACCAAAAAAATAGATCTCAGCCACATCGGCAGCATGGCTCAGAAGGTCTTTGCCCTGCTCTTGCAAAACCTTCACCATTTCTTTCTCAGTAAGAAAATAAGGATTTAACCCGCCTGTTCTGAATTGTATGGGTTCTTGTTGCGGCACGGCAAGCAGCCAGTCTGTTTTGGATGAACCGCTATCGGCAACTAATATCATGTAGCAATCTCATCAAGCGCTTTTTGGGTAAGCGGTTTATGCAGAAAATGGGTTATGTATTTATTATTAAGGGATTTTTTCAGGTCGGTAGGGTCAAGAGAGGACGAAAGCATGAATATCTTCACATCTTGCTTATTGTCAATATCAAGCTTATCGTATTCCTGCAAAAACTCGAAACCGCCCATCTGCGGCATGCGGATATCCAGGAAGATCACATCGGGCTTTACGGTACCGTTACGCAATGAAGCCATTGCCTCAGTAGCTGAATTGCTTACCACGATCTGCTCGGCAAAATTGCCCGACTCAAGTATCCGGCGCGTCACAAAATTATCGATGTAATTATCATCGATCAGCAAACAGGTTTTATAACGATTTGACATCCACTCCAAAAATAGCTTTTATCATAATAAAAAAGAACCTGTGTTAATTTTTATTTAGCCGGGCAAAAATGTGCCAAAATCATTGTATCTGTTATTTTACAACCTTATCCACTGGCACTTACATAACACTTTTAATTTTTTATAAATTGCGGGCATGAAACCATTATCATTAGCTATTTTATCATTAATACTATTTTCCATGACTACAGCTTCCGGCCAAACTACAGGTTCTGTCAACATTGCTTACACCGTTACGTTCCCTGAAGCACAGGCCCACTACGCCGAAGTTGAGATGAATATCACCGGTTTGCACCAGAACACACTTGACCTGAAGATGCCGGTTTGGACACCCGGTTCATACCTGGTAAGGGAATTCTCCAAAAACGTAGAAACGTTCAGCGCAGAAGCAAAAGGTAAAGCCATTGAAGCCAAAAAGGTGCGCAAAAACACCTGGCGCATCCATAGCGAAAACCTGTCGGCCATTAAGGTGAAGTATAAAGTATATTGTTTCGAGCTTTCGGTGCGGACGAGCTATATCGATGCTTCTCATGGCTTCCTGTCAAACACAGGTATATTCGTGTACCCTGACGGCATGCTGCACCATCCATCAACGGTCCATATTGTGCCTTACAAAGGCTGGACGACAGTTTCCACCAGCCTGGAAATGGTCAACAATGATCCGTTCACCCGCAAGGCACCTGATTATGATATCTTGTATGATTCCCCTATCGAAGTAGGCACGCAGGATGTGATCACTTTTGATGTGGGCCATACGCATTATGAGATCGCTATGGTTGGTAAAGGCAATTATGATCGCGAGAAACTGAAAACCGATATGCCAAAGATCATTGAGCATGAAACAGCTATCTATGGCGAAAATCCAAATAACCATTACGTTTTCATCGTTCACAATACCTCCCGTGGCGGCGGTGGGCTTGAGCATTTAGGATCCTGCGTGTTGGGCGCCTCGCGCGATAATTATGCTACCGAAGCCGGATACCGCGGTTTCCTGACATTGGTTGCCCATGAGCATTTTCACCTGTGGAATGTAAAACGCCTGCGTCCCATCGTGCTTGGTCCATTTGATTATGATAACGAGAATTACACCACTGACCTTTGGATAGCCGAAGGTTTCACGGCTTACTACCAGGATATTGTCGTTCGCCGAACCAATCTTTACCCGGTTGAAAACTACCTGGGTTCGCTCACCAACAACATCAATTACATTTCAAACCAGCCGGGGAATAAGGTTGAACCGTTATCCGAAGCCAGCTATGATGCCTGGATAAAGCTTTACCGCCCAAATGAAAACTCGGGTAATTCAACCATCAACTATTACAGCAAAGGCGCTATGATGGCCTTTATTTTCGACCTGGAAATTATCAATGACACCAAAGGTAAAAGCTCGCTGGACGATGTGATGCGCTACATGTACAATACTTATTACAAAGGCAAGAAGCGTGGATACACCGATGCCGAATTCAAACTGGGACTGGAGAAATTCGCGGGCCGTAACCTGGATGGGTTCTACAAAAAATACGTCAACGGCCTGGATGATATCGACTTTGAAAAATACCTCGGCTATGCAGGCTATCACCTGACCGACGAATTCGCCTGCACCAATGAACCTGCGCTGGGCGTGGCAACAAGTACAGGTAACGGAAAGGTATTCATAACAGGCGTGGCGCGCAACAGTGCGGCATGGGTTGACGGTCTGAATGTGAACGACGAAATCACTGCTATCGATACCGTTAAGATCACCGACATGGCTACTGTACTTAACGGCAAAAAGCCAGGCGACAAGATCAACGTATCCATCCTGCGCGACGGATTGCCGATGACCCTACCTGTGACGCTGCTGAAAAGAAGTCAGATCAAATACAAGATAGAAAGCGTGGCTCAGCCAACCGACCCGCAAATGCTGGTACGTAAAAAATGGCTAAGCCTTTGATAATTACCGCTTAATAGAATAGCAGAAGCCATCCTACCGGGTGGCTTTTTTGTTTCAAATTGAATTTTTTTAAAACATTTCAGAAAGTTGATAGCTTATATCATTGAAAAACATCATAAACCATTTAAACAATCTGTCATGAATTCAATATTGTATATAGTCGCGGTAATACTGGTTATCGGTTGGGCGCTGGGTGTTTTTGTTTACTCGCTCACCGGGCTGATACATGCATTACTGGTGATCGCCATCATCGCGGTCATATTGGGGCTAATAAGACGACCCACAGCAATTTAGTTTAACATAAATTTTCGGAGAAGTTCCCCCAACGTTTAGTCGGGGGGACTTTTTTATCTCTGCCGGGTTAGAACCGGCTATAAGTTAAATATTCACTTCTAATAATCCCTTCACCAGCTTTTTCCATTGGGGACCAGCCAGCCCGATCCGGGCAGTTAAAGCTATCAGCGTATTCCTGATCTTATCATGCAGGTCGACGCCTTCATTGTTTGGTGTTTCATTTCTTCCATGAATGGCCGCAGTAATACTTTTATCAACTCTTTTTACGATAAAGGTATTTGTGGATGCTTCTTTATAAAAATGAGCCACCTCCGGTTCAGCTTTTCGGGGATTCTGGACTGGCCGTACCAGCATCGAAACATATTCTTCTGCGCTTTGCGCACCTCCGGCAGTTTCGATACGTTCTATCATGACCCACTCCAGGCCGTCTCCTGCATCCGAACCAGGTACCGGCAGATTGATGCTGAACAGGAAACCTTGCTTTGCAAAGCCAGTAACCTCCTCGCCCATGTTATTGGTCAGGCAAAATCTTGACGAGCCCGGGCCGGCATAATTGTGCCATTCGCTTACAGTAAGCAAACGTTCAGCTGCCTTTTTAAAGGCTTCGTGAGCCTGTGGCCGGGTTCTGAACGAACGTTCTTCATGAAAATCGGTGGCACGTCCAATTTGCTGGCCGGGAATGGTTTCTTCTGCATGTTTCATAATTAAACAACTATGGCACAGGCAACTTGTTTGAGACGGTTGTGTAAAGCGTCTGCTTATTTCGCTTTCTGTCCAAGCGAGAACCAGTTACCTGAATCATCCGTGAACAGAGCCTCGAAACCATAGAATTCTTGTGTAGGGGCCTTTTTGAATTCCACGCCTTTTGCTTTCAATTCTTCGTAAGTAGCCAGCAGATCGTTGCACTCGAATACGCCGAAACCGAAGGTGCCTTTGCTAACCAGGTCGCGCATAGCATGTGCAGATTCTTTGGTGAACATCATACCTTCATTGATGGCCATCAGTGCAATTTCCAGATCGGGTTGCTCGGGCGGGCAAACGGTGAGCCACCTGGCGCCTGGGCCCATTGGCGCATCGGTATGCACTTTAAAGCCGAGTTTGTTGACATAAAATTCATAGGCGTTGTCCTGGTCGAGCACAAAAATGCTCACATGGTTTAGTCTTGTTATCATGACTGAATGTTTTTGATGATTTATAAAGCAAAGATGCGCCGACAATTAAATCTCAGCTTCTTGAAAATTGCTCTTTTTCGCCCAGCCGTGGCTTTCCGCAAAACAATTTGGAATATATTTTAATGGAGCACTTTTGATCTCTTGCCTTATCCTTTGCCGTTCCTGTTGATAGGCGGATGGAGTTATACCGGTAGTACGTTTAAACAACCCCGTGAATGAACTGACGCTATCAAAACCTACCGCATAGCAAACTTCGGCAACCGGGATATCCTCCTGCAAAAGCAGTTTTGACCTTTCTATCCTTACTGATGTGAGATATTGGTGCGGGGTTTTTGTATATGTCTTTTTGAAAAGGCGGATGAAATGAAATTTTGAAAAGAAGGCCGTATCGGCGATATTATCCAGGTCGATGTTTTCGGCGAAATTCTCATCGATGAAAAGCTTGGCCTTCACGATGCGCCGGTATAAGTACACTTTGGGATAAACTTCGCCCTGCATACCCAAAGCTATCATTTTTCCGTCAGCTAAAGCAGACGGCAATGAATTGTTATTTAGCCTTCAATAATTCCAGCCCTTTCTTCAGGTCAGCCTTTTCTGCCATCAGTTTCTTCCACGGGTCATCGATCTTCTTTACGCGTTCGCGCATATTGTGGATAGTATAGTCGGATAGCTTCAGGCTGTTATTCACCTCTTTCCAATGCAGCGGAGCTGAAACCGTCGCACCCGGCTTTGGTCTCACAGAATATGCGCAGGAAATAGTTTGCCCCCGACGGTTTTGCAGGAAGTCGATATAAGTTTTATTCTTTCTTTTGGCAGGACTTCGTTCTACGCTGGTTATGCCCGGCAGTTCGTCATGAATGATATTGGCCACATATTCAGCGAACATTTTAATGAAATCGTAATCATATCTACCGCCCACGTAGCAGTAAACATGCATGCCTTTTGAACCTGATGTTTTTATGAAAACATCCAGCTTCATCCGGTCGAACACCTCTTTGGTCTTCAGAGCTACCTCGACGGCTTCTGTGAAAGGAACATCATGCGGATCAATATCGATCACCACGTAGTCGGGGTTCTCAGGCGTTTTATAATTACTCAGCCAGGGATTGATCTCGATGCAGCCCATGTTTACCATATATAATAGTGTGGCTGTATCCTTACCTACTATATAATTGATGTCCTTATCGTTGCTTTCAGAATAGAGCGAAGCTGTTTTGATCCAATCGGGCAAGTGCGTCATATCGTTATCTTTTTGGAAAAAACCCGGCCCTTCGATACCGTTTGGCTGGCGCCGCATGTTGATGGGTTTGTCCTTGAGATAGGGCATTATCCAATCGGCCATATCGCGGTAATAGTGCAGCAGCTCGCCTTTGGTGATACCCTCATCCGCCCAGAAAACTTTGTTCAGGTGCGTAAGCTTGAGCTTCACTTTATCTACCCCGATGATCTCATCGTCGGCCAATTGTTTTTCCGGTGTTTCCATAACAACGTTCTCTTTATTTTTATCTACCCGCAGGCCTTTGTAAACCGGGTGGCGCAAATGCCGATCGCCAGTCCATTCAGAATACGAAACTTCACACACTAATCTCGGTTTTATCCAGGTGATCTTCGTACGCTGATGCACTTTTTCGGTGAATGGTTTTTCATCCGTCTCTAACGGGTGCATTTCGGTGTAAAGCTCCTTGATCGACTGCTCATTAAAGCCTGTACCGCAATTGCCGATATACCGGATCTTGTTCCCTTCATTGATGCCCAGCACCAAGGCACCAAAATATTTCCTTGAACCTGTCGGTGCTGAATACCCGCAAATAATAGCCTCCTGCGAGTTTTGCAGCTTGAACTTCAGCCAGCGATCTGTACGCTTGCCACTGATATAGCTGCTGTGGCTGTCTTTACCAATGATGCCTTCCCAACCCTCTTTCTGTGCCTTCTTGAAAAGTTCGGAACCTTTACCTGCTATATGGTCGTTGTAAATTATCCTTTTGCTTTTGAGGGATGACAAAAGCGCCTTCAATAATTCCTTGCGTTTTATCAGTTCCAGCCCGCGCAAATCATGACCGTTTAGTTTTAGCAGGTCGAATACATAGTACTTCAGCGATTGCCCATCGGTATCCCCTTCATAATTTTGAATATGCTGAAAGCTGCTTTTGCCTGCTTTATCTTCTATCACGAGTTCGCCATCCAATATGGCATCCTGTTCTATTAGCTTTAATTCGTCAATTATCGCTTTGTAATTATTGCTGAAATCGATGCCATTTCGTGAGATCAATTTGGCCTTTTTGCCGATGTAGCCTATCGCACGATAGCCATCCAGTTTGTGCTCATAAATCCAGTCGGAATCATCGAAAACTTTGGCCTCCAGTTTGGCCATCATGGGTGTATAGGCCTTTTCACCGTCGTCCGGGGTTTCTTCTACTTCACTTTCGTCAGGACTTTTTTTTTCTGCTAATCTTTTCTTTGCGGGAAGTTTGACCTCCTCGCCGCTCTTGTTGTTCAGCATTTTCTTCACTTCAGCAGGCACCTGGTCTTCACTATTATAAGCCTTATGCACTGCAAATTCATCATTATGCTTGATGAGCAGCCACGAGTTATCTTCAGCGCTGTGAAGTTTAACCAGCGCAAATTCTCCATGAAGTTTTTCGCCTTTTAACCTGAATTTAAGATTGCCGGATTTCAGGCCGGCGCGCAGGTTTTTGATGTCTTCTTTGCGTTCATCTGCCAACGAAGTGTAAGTGCCGTGATCCCAGATCATCACCACACCTGCACCATAGTTACCCTGCGGGATGATGCCTTCAAAATATTGGTAATCCAGCGGGTGGTCCTCAACCATCATGGCGAGGCGTTTATCACCGGGGTTCAGTGAAGGCCCTTTCGGTATGGCCCAGCTTTTCATGGTACCGTCCAACTCAAGCCGAAAATCATAATGCAAGTGTGAAGCATGGTGCCGTTGCACTACAAAACGCAGTTGTTTGCCGGTGCTTTTGCCGCCTTTGGGTTCGGGCGTATGCCCGAAAACACGTTTCTTTAAATATTGCGCCAAACTCATGATCAGGCTCCCTTCTTCGCGCTGAGGCTTTGCATCAGCTGATCGTACAGATCATCGTTCTTGGTCTTATGCGGCTTCAGTTTTTTGATGGTCGGCCGCTTGCCTTTGGCTTTTGCGTGGATGATCTTCAGCAATTCTTCGTGGTAGTCGTCATGGAACTTGGATACGTCAAACTTTTCCTCGTATTGTTTGATGAGCGCCAGGCCCATATCCAGTTCCTTTTTGCTGACGTTGACATCGGCGATGTTCAAGTCCTCCGTGCTGCGTATCTCCTGGGCAAAGCGGATATTGGTCACCACCAGCACGTTCTGCAGCGGGTGAATGATGCAGAGGTTTTCGTTGTTCCGCAAAACGAAGCGCGCCAAACCAGCCTTGCCCGATTTTCTCAGCGCTTCGACCAGCAAGGCATAAGCCTTATTGTTCTTCGTTTCCGGCTCGGTATAATAGGATGTTTCATAAAACATCGGGTTTACGTCAATCAAATTCACGAAGCTTTCGATCTCGATCACTTTGCTTTTTTCGGGCGCGGCGTCCTCAAAATCCCGGTCTTCCAGGATCACATAGTTATCGTCAAGCTTATAGCCCTTGACGATCTTTTCGTAAGGAACTTCCTTGTGCGTGTTCTCATTTACGCGCTGGTAACGGATACGCGCATGGTCGCGGCTGTCCAGCATATCCAGTTCAAGCGAGCTGGTTTGCACAGCCGAAAATAATTTGATGGGGATGCTCACCAGCCCAAAACCGATAGAGCCTTTCCAGATCGATCTCATAGTCAACGTAATTGTGTAATTACTATAACTATGGAACGGAAAAAGGGTTTTGATAGAAAATGAATGTAGAGACGCATAATTATGCGTCTCTACATGGTATTATTTTATACCGTACTTCTTCGCTATCTCCGGGTAAACCACATCCAGGTAATCGTTGGATTTGCCCTGGCGGTCGAAAATGCCTTCCCAGCTGCTTATGGGTTCCCAGATGAATGAACCCACTGCTTTGTCATCCGTCACATTGAAGGAAATATCATTCACCTCCCGTTTAAGCTGAGAATATTCGGCAACCATCACTTGTTGCGGGTAGCGCTTGGCCAGGTCGGCCATGTTATTTTTCAAGTCTTCCAAAGTGCCATGCCATCTTGGGTAATAAGATAAGCCGATCACGTCAAAGGGGACATTCCGTGCCTTCATATTATCGAGGAAGAAACGCGCTTCATCATTCTGTCCACCCAGGGCGATGTGCAGCATAATGCTTGTCGAAGGGCTAACTTCCTTTACACCGGTAACCCCGGCATAGATCAATTGCGCCAGGCTGTCCAGGTTATTGATAGCACCTTCCGGCCATACCATGCCGTGGTTGATCTCGTTACCTACCTGCACCATATCCGGCGTAGTGCCCTGGTCCTTCAGCGCTTTCATTACGATGACGGTGTAATCACGCAGCGATTTTTTCAGCGTAGGAAAATCCTGTCCTACCCATGCTGAAGGTTTATTTTGTTGTTGCGGATCGGCCCAG
>Ga0157374_10002025_pt1 | contig 17008 bp, 7 predicted proteins | sample M25metaG_FD_115308 | JGI IMG/M metagenome (GOLD analysis project Ga0157374, IMG submission 115308) | Miscanthus rhizosphere microbial communities from Kellogg Biological Station, Michigan, USA - M2-5 metaG | ecosystem: Host-associated > Plants > Roots > Rhizosphere > Soil | place: USA: Michigan...
GAAACTCAACCTCGAGGTTCGCTCGCACAGGGCGTGCTGCTCGACAGGGAGATAGGGCGGCGCTTCGGTGCCCTGAAGGAAAAAAACAGGCATCACAAAATGGGATGACGCCGATGCCGTATAAAGCCAACGTCAAAGGCAAAGCGCATAAGCGAAAGAATCAATCTATCAGGCGAGCGACTTTCGCAAGTGCAACCGGCATCTGAAGAGTGGGGAATACCTGATTTTTTCCGACATTCATAAAATCAAAATTTAATCCGATTAATGCTTTGTAGTGGCGATGACCGATTGCCGAGAAGTGATAACGAAACCATCTAGGTTTCGATACTCGATAGGACCTAGCTTTAATCCTTGAAGCTGCGCTTCGATTTTTTTTCGATCGCCGACGCCCGTCATAATCATATGCTCCGGCCGTAAGTATTTATCTACCATTGCCGCAATGGTTTTCTCATCGACTTGTCTCAGTGCTGTCGGCAGCCGTGTGTAGTAATCGAGGCCTAGGCCGTAAATAAAAGTCTCTGCCAAGCTATGCGCGATACTCATGCCGGTATCGAAACTACCGGGTAGCGAAAGCAATTGCGAGTCGCGAGCTTTTTGCAGTTCCGTTCCTGCGATGGGATGTGTTTTTACGTTGCGTAACTCGCCGATGATATCTTTCACCGCCATGGCTGTCGCATCGGTTCGTACGCCGGTCGAAATATTGAATGATCCGGGCATGCGTTTATACAAGAAATCGGAATGGGCGCCGTAGGTATATCCCTTATCTTCACGCAAGCTGAGATTGATTCGGCTGGTGAACAATCCTCCCAGCGCGGCATTCAATACTTCAAGCGCCGCATAGTCGCTGCTTTTGCGATCGGGACCATGGCCGACTAGGCGCAGCGCGGTTTGCGGCGCATCGGGCTTATCCACCAAAACAATGCGAGCTTTTGTCGAATGCGCTTTGCGTGTTTTGTAAGCAGGGATCTTGTGTGGTTGCCAAGAGCCGAATAGCGACTCGGCGATTGTTTTCAATTCGTCTCGATCGATATCGCCGCTGACAACGAGTGCTGCATTGTTGGGGACAAAGTGTTGTTGCCAGAACGCCACTATGTCGGTACGCGATGTATTTTTCGTGGAAGTTTCCGTGCCTGATGTTGAATAGCCGTAAGGATGATCGGGCCCATATAGCGCAGCAGCAGATGCGACGGAGGCGATCAACGACGCACTTTCTTTTAATTGCACGATATCGGCCAAGCGCCTTGCTCGTTGCCTTTCCACTTCGTCCGGCGGAAAGCTAGGACGTAGTGTGATATCAGCCATGATTTCGGTTGCCTTTGCGAAGTTTTTTTTCAGTGCAAAGAGTTCGATCGTGCATGCGTCCGGCGAGGCATTGGTCGAGAGATTTGCGCCTAGTTGGGCAATCTCATCGGCGATCTGCAAAGAATTTCGGCTGGTTGTACCCTCATCGAGTAGATCGGTTGTGAAGCTCGCTAGGCCCGGTTTGTCCGGCGGATTGGCTTCGCTTCCCGAACGGAATACTAGGTAGGCGGAGACTATCGGCAACCCTGGTTTGTAGTTGTGAATCACCGTCAGGCCGTTAGCCAATTTGAAAGCATGCCCTTTGGGAATCGATAGGGCGCGCAATTTATCCGATGGAGGAATTTTGTTGCGCCATGGTTCATCGGTGTTCAACGCTTCGGTGCCGCTGCCTGGCTCGGATGGCGCCGCGACTGGGGCGGGGAGGTCGGCATCGCGCACGGGTTTACCGGGTACGCCATGAATGACGACGCGAGTCGTTTTACTTAAATATTGATTGACGGCGTGCTGTATTTCCTCAGGTTTTATTTTACGGAAGGTGGCGAGTTGTTCGGTAAAGTAAAGGGGATTGCCGGTGTAGTGATTGAAGTAGTTCAATGTTTCGGCCAAGCCGCCGAATTTTTCCAAACTTGAAATCGTGCTCGCTTCGATCGCGTTGCGCACGCGCTCTAGTTCTGCTGCGCTTGGAGGCGACGAGCGCATCTTTTCAACTTCTTCCTCAATGGCCGCTTCAATTTCGGCCGCCGTGTGTCCTGGGCGTGCCGTAATGTCGATAATGAACACGGACCCTAATTGCAGCGAGTATTGATAAGCAGAAACCTCTTGCGCGATTTGTTTTTCGTACACGAGAGATTGGTATAAACGGCTCGATTTGCCACCGCCCAACACTAATCCGGCTAAGGATAATTCCGCATCACCGGCGGCAAATATCTTCGGTGTATGCCAACTCATAAATACACGATCGAGTTGGACGCTATCTTGTACTACGACTCGTTTCTCTTCATTGATAATGGGTTGGGGGACTGAAGGCGGCGTAATAGCCGGGCCCCGCTGCAATGTGTCGAAGTATTTTTTTACTAGCCGCTTAGTCTTGGCTTTATTAAGATCGCCGACGATGACTAGTGTGGCATTGTTAGGCCGATAGTAGCGCTTAAAGAAACTCTTGATGTCTTCCAATGTTGCGGACTGAATATCTGCGTGAGAGCCGATGATCTCCGCATGATACGGATGATTTTTAGGAAATAGCGTGTGCCATAAGGCTTCTTCTACGACACCGTAGGGGCGATTCTCATGCGTTTGTCGTCGCTCGTTGCGCACAACGTCTTGTTGATTGGACAGCGCAGTTTGATCTAGCACATCGAGCAAGTATCCCATGCGGTCGGCATGAATCCAAAGATCCAACTCCAACTGGTGAGAGGGTACTGTTTCGAAATAATTAGTTCGATCAAATGTGGTTGAGCCGTTTGAAGTGTCTCCTCCAGATGCTTCTAATAGGTTATCGGCTAGACCACGGGGAACATGTTTACTGCCGGCAAACATCATATGTTCGAAGAGATGTGCGAATCCGGTGCGGCCGGCTTCTTCTTGCGCCGCACCGACGTGATACCAAGTGTTCACTGCAACTAACGGAAGACTATGATCCTCTACCAGAATGACTTCTAAGCCGTTTGAGAGTTTATATTTTTCATAGGGCACTTTCGGCAAATCGTTTGGTTTCAACACCACCGCTGCGCTATCGAGCGAGAGCAGAATCGGTATGATGAATAACAAAATAAAGCGAAGTGATTTCACCATTACAAGTTACAAAAAATTGAACGATTCCGCAACATCAATAAAGCGCGGAGTGTATGAAGATGTAAATATCGATGAACTCTTAGTGCGGATTGCCTATCAATGATGCTGAACATCGATAAGAAATCCGCTCTAGTAATACAGCCTTAATTTTTCGAAATCGGCTGACCGCATTATTTTCCCAATCGAGATTTTCCGCTAGGCGAGGACGAACGCGATCCGGCAGTAGTTCCAGAGAAGCCGCTACTATTAGAAAGCGATCTGGTAAGGCCCTTGGTGTCGTCTTGATGATGAGATTGGCCGATCACCATTGCAGGCGTTTGCTCTCCTATCGTAAGAACGCGGCCTAAGGTAGCCTTCTGATCAGCAACGTTGACTATTTTCACTTGTCCCACTTTTTTCTGGAGATTACTAGATGCCGACGCCCCGACTTTGGGATACTCGAATACAAATGCGTTGCCTTTTTCAGGTCCATGTTCCATGACGTACAACGCTTCACCGGCTTTTACCGTTTCGCCGCTGTGAGCCTCGCTAAGTTGAGCGCCGTCTCTCAGGTTGTTTTCAGGTGGAGCATTTCTTTTAGCATAGTCCTTCACCTTCAGATCTAAAAGCAATTTAACGTCATGGTGATCCGGTTCAATGAATCCCTCGTGATCGAGTTCGAGTCCTTTGGATTTAGCATGCGCCCAAAAGGTGCCAGCGTTGGGGTGATCAACGGGGATATAGATATTTACATCTATATCGGTCCCTGTCTGATAGTTCTTTTTCAAGGTAAGCATAACCTTGTTTATCATGGCCTGAGCTTTGTCATTGTCCTCAGGTAGATTGTTGTTAACATGATCCCAAAGTTTTTCGAAATCCTCCGGTCCCGGTGTGAATTTCTTTTTCCCCTCGGACGATACGATTTTGGCACCACCTATCATGACGGCAATCCATCTGGGGGTAAATGCGTCTACGTCGTTTACCTTTGCCTTAACGCCTTTAGCGGCGGCTTCCGGACCAGCTTTTTTCTCAACTTTTGCCGTCTGTTTTTCTATCCTGGAAGAAGCCTGCTCAATCGCTTTTTGAGCATATATTTCTCTTGCTCGAGCTTGCCCATTTGGATTATTTGCGGTCATTTTAATAGCGGTTTTTAATGCCCAAGATTGAAAAAGACCTAGATCTTTTTGGCGGCCCATTCCCCTCATGGTGCCGGTATAGGCTTTCTGGCTACCCTTAGCGAGTAACTTGATGGGCTTATAAGCAAAATAATAACCAGTGCCAACAAAAACTGCTATTGGTGAAAGTGTCAATAGCCCCAAGGCATTGCCACCAAATTTCATTGTTTTTCCAAGGAATCGGACTCCTTTCTGTATGCCTTTCCAAGTTGCTACCGCTGCGTCGTTTACGGCCCCGGCGGGCCCCATAACAAAACCTTTGGCACCATTTTTTATTGCCCTTCCAACATAAATGGAAGCTAAGCCCAAAAAGCCGCTATTCAATTGCTTGTCGGTTAGCGGCGGGCTGTAAAATCGCTTGTGGTTCCGCAAAAAGTCTTTTTCGATATTTTTAAGCGCTTTTGCCGAGATATTTACTTCTCCCGGGTACTCGTCGGATTTTGTAACGATCCCTTTTTGCGTTAGCTTATCGATATAAGCCTCCAACCGCTCTTCTCTAAACGTGGGGTCCTTTACTAAATCACTATCGTCATTACGCTTCGGATCGAGCTTATCTTTCAATGCGTCGATCGACATGGAGACTGTGTAGGTCTTCTTGAATTTCGTGTACTCGGAGGATAATTGCTTGTGGTTAGCTTTTGAAATTCTGACCTCATGTCCGCCTTTTCCCGCTAGGCTTAATTTTCCTTTGGCTTCTAAGTCATACAGAAAATCCATTGCTCTTTGTTGCTTAAAATCCCGTTTCTCCTCGTTACCTGTATGAGGTAAGCGCGGTTCGAGTTCTGCTTTTATGAGATCGCGACGTGGAAGGACTTTGTCGTCGCCCGATTTTTTAAATTTAGAGTCGCGATCTCGGTGATATGCTTGTTCTTCAGTATTCTCTTCCGTGTACGAAAAAGTCTGCTTGAAATCGGCATAGCTCTCTTCCACGTCTCTGTGGAAACGATGCGCCATTACCACGGTACCGTTACTCTTGATGCTTATAGGATTGTTAGGCGGTGCTGCCTCGTGATCAAGGAAAGAGTTTACGCGGTCCCATAGAAGATCTTTTTCTCCATGCGTGAGCTGGGGGTCATCTAATCGTGGTTCTAGCCTTAGTGCTAATTCGTCAAAAGAAATGGTTTTTGAGCTTGTTATACGATCTCTAAGGCTGGCTTTCCATGCGGATGGTCTAGAAATCAGATAGTTTCCCACGCCCCGGCTTACCGGCTCATGGGGAGATAAATCGTCTGTCGTAGCGAGCTTTCTATCTAACTGACTTCCTAAATCCTGTGGCGTGAAATTGTTGTAGGACCGCTGAAGACTATCCAAGACATATTTGGGAATGATTACTTGTTGTGTACCCGCGAGCGTTTCATCGATGGTGATTTGCTTTGTTTCTGTTAACCAGTTTACGAATTCCTCTGGCTTGGTGTCATGTCTGCTTGATACAGGGGACTTGTCATGAAGCTCTTTAAGTTTGGCCTCGAACTGATCGAGGCTCAACTCTTGCTCTTGTGTTGTAAAGGCTATGTAATTGCCCTTTAGATTTTCAATGAAGTCTGGCCGAACAAGTATTTTGTCCATGTCCTCATCGTGTGTTATTACCTCTTGTCCCTCTAACCAGTGAGTAAAGTTCTTTACTTCTTCGTTAAGAAGGTGGGGATCAAGACCGTCTACATCCTCCACCGACTGTATATGAGCTTTAATGGCTGCGTTGAAGATGTTCGGTTCTACCGCTGCTATCATGTCGCTAAGCGATTCATATCGATTGTGGAGGTCACCGGCGATATTGCCTGGTAAGGTAATACCGATAGCATCAATCCTTACGCCTGATTCGTCCGATAAAGCATTTCGAAAGACAGCAAGTCTTGCTTTGCGGCATTCGGAGTCAAGGTGTTCTAATGGGTTACTTGCATTAAGCCCATTCAAACGAGGTTCAAGTATGGCATCGAAGTTTTGGTGGCTTAAGTATTGGACTGTTATCGGGGGCTCTTTACCCTCGGTAAAGGCTTGCCCTAGACTTTTTACGTTGTCAGCTAATTCAGGTAAGAAGTACCTTACATTATCGGCGGGAGTTGCCAGCAGGCCTGCTTTTTTTAGCCATTCAGCGAATTCGTTCGTTTTTGTTGGCAGATCTGCTTCTTGGATATCTGGTTTTGATGCTTTGACAATTGCCTGAAGTCTCAGGTCGAATGCTTCTTTGGATACCCCCACCCACGGGGTTATAGTAGGTTTAGCCTTCTCGTACAGCGAGCTTAAATTTTTTACATCATCTGCAGGTAAATATAAGGTTTTTCCATCTGGATCGCGTTTGGAATCTTTGCGGGTAAATAGAAATTTCTCCGCTGACGCTTTTAACTTCCATATTTGTAAGTGTTCTGCTGGATCTCTTGCATCGAGCGTATTGAGAGCGGGTTCCAATTGTTTGCGCGCGTCATCTATATTTATGCTTTCTAGCGTGACGTGTTGTGTAGGATCGTTTAAATATTGTTGATGATATGCCTCTAACTTGAGAGCCATATCTATCGGTATTTTTATTTCGTCATCATCAACCTTTACTGCGCCTGGTTGAGTCATTAGCCAATTTCGTACTTTGCTTACTTCGGCTGCTCGATCTGTGTCGCCAAGCGTGTTATTAGTCCCGCGGATATGGTGATCGATGGCGGCATCGAGGTCTGCAGCCTCTACCACAAATGTCAGCTTATCTAGCTCGGCTTCGTGACGTGAGTAGTCATCTTTTAAATTACCGGGATTCCTGGAAAAGGTGATCTTTCCTTCATCCCAATCAATTGTTGTTATCGAAGGCGAGCGTTGAGTGAGTGAATGCGCAAAACTTTCGGTTTTCCTAGAAAGGGCTGCATGCTTAAGGGCGCTCAACTGATTGCCGTCACGTTTTTCTTGCCAGAGTGTATTAAACGTTGACTGCAGGCCTAGTGCTGCATCGAATTGAACCCAATTTATTTGTATCACAGCGGGCGGTGGCGGTGGCGTAAGCGCTTTAGCGGGAGCGACGGAGGGCGCACGGTTATTGCCGAAATCTTGCGCGAGCTCCGTCACTTTGGCAGCGAATTCGTGCGAAAAGGTGGCTACTTCTTGCCCGCCTATGTTTTCATATTTCAGCAAGCGTCCTTCTTTAAGCCACTCAGCAAATTTGTTGGTTTCGCTGGTTATCATGGCATCGTCGAGGTCTGTTGTTGCTGCTTTCACAATTTCCTTAAGGGCTGCATCGAAGTCAGCTTTGCCTGTCCTCGCCAGTTCGGGAAAATTTGGTTTGGCATCGGCGTATAAGGTTTTTATATTCTGTACTACATCCTTTGGTAAGTGGATGTGGATATCGGTCCCATCCGATGCTGGCTGATTGACCTTATTTGCTTCCGTTACGATGAATTGGGTTATACGATTCTGTAGCGACCATATCCTTATACGGTCTGCTGGTTTTTGGCTATCGAGTGATGCGAGATCGGGCTCTAGTTCTTTGCCCACCGCGTTCAGATCTATCTTTTCTAGCACAGGCGGTTGTTTAGCGACCATATATCGTTGATGATATTCCTGCATCTCGAGAGCCATGCGTATCGGTATGCGTACCCCTTCTGGATTCTCAACCTGTTCTGCACCTTGCTCCATTAACCAGTCTCGTAAATCGCTTACTTGTTGTATTTGGTTAATTGCATCCCTGGCCTGGTTCTCAGGAAGGCTGGGATTAGGTTTGGGAATGCACTCACCGAGAGCGCTGAGAAAGTTACCTTGTGGTACGACCAAATGCTCGTTGTCTAAATCTTTTAGACTTGAATACTTTCCTTGCAAGCTGTCAAAGATTTCCTGGGATACAGTAATCTCCGCGCGTTCTGCATTAATCGATACCTTTGAAGGATTTTCCTCAGCAAGTTTTTCCGCAAATATTTTCATTTTGCGACGAAGGGCTTCAAGCTTAAGGGCGCTCAGATTACGCTCCGTCCCGTTTGCCGCTATCTTTTGCTCAAGTTCGTTGATTGTAGTCTCTAGACCTAGAGCCTTCGCGAGATCCTGCGAATTCAATGTCTTTGAGTCTGAAGGGGGGGGAAATATAGGTTTTGGGGGGAGGAGATCATCGCCTCCAGCCTCGGGTTCTGTGACTGCGGTGCTAGATGTCGCGGCAGTATCCGTCGACTCATTTGTAGACACGCTGTTAATGGTCCTAGCGCTATCACGGCGGACTGGTCCGATAGTCGGTGTTAACTTGTTCCATTCGTGTGCTACGCGTGAGTGGTTTGCGTCGTTGTCTGTAAAGGCGCCTGTTCCATTTTTGTTCGTTTTTATGCCTTCTATCAAGTCATGCATTGCTCTAAGATCTGCTGGAGAGATGGTCGGTTGATCGGCTTTACCTTCCAAACTAATTTCACTCGAGGCATCGTTTTTCATACGTTGAAGAGCATTGGCCGGGCCACTTAGGCGTGGGGCCAGCATTGGAAGGGAAGCGCTTGGGTTTTCTTTAAACGCTGTATAGAACGGGATTAAGATATCGGCGGTTGTTGTATCGAGCTCCAGGTGCCGAGAGGGCGTATCCTTGTGCGTAGCCAGGCCTTCCGACACCAGTTCATCAACAAACGCGTCAACTTTTTGTTTCCTTGTTGTTGAATCCTGTTCTGTTGGGTCTAAAGCCTCCGCTAGGCCCTCCATGCTTATCGTGATCTTAGCCATTATGTTGAATCCCTCGTTTGAATTCGGTCAAAAACTTTTAAGTTTTTATTTGGTTAAAAAAAGAAATAGCTTTTTCAATCCTATTGAGCAAAATTGATGCCAGGATTATCGACCCGGGGATTTTTACAAGCTATTGATAATTAGCAGCAATAATTTTTTGGTTTTTTGCGTGTTTCGGAATTGGCAGAAATTGGTCTTCGGAAGGTTCTGCAAAAGCAAACGACTGACTGTGGAATTTTGCCGCTGTGCGCTAAAAATATTCGCGAATATCGCTGGCAGGTGGCTCAAAAGGGGAGGCGAGTGATTGGATAACGAATCGATGAACGCTATTTTTAGATAGATCTTATGAGATTTATTTTGACTGGGTTATCGCATGTATGTGCGGATTATTCGCCGTCGGCGGTAAAAGTAAATAACAATGCATCTGCTTCGACGATGTCGTCGACTTGGTAAATTATTTTCTCGATGGAGCCGTCCCGCGGGCTATGAATGGTATGTTCCATTTTCATCGCTTCTATGATCAGAAGCGGTTGCCCTCGATTTACTTTATCGCCGCGGGCAACAAGCTGTTTGACGATGCGTCCGGGCATCAGCGCAGTGAGCCGTCCTTCGGGTACTTCATCAATCATTTCAATATCGAAGGGATCAACCGCCAATAGGTCGTACCTCGTCGTTTGCGTGAGTACGGTGAAATGATCGTGATAGCGCAATACGGTCATGGTAAACCGTTTATCCGCATGCATTAACGCGATGCGATCTTTTTCGCGGTGATAACTCACAATGAATTCGCGGCCGTCGAACATCAATTTGCAATGGCCTTTTTTATTGCCTACGGCAATGGAAATTCGTTTATCGGTCAGTGGATCGAAAAAGAATAATTGACGCAGGCTTTCACCGTTGAGTCGCCATCCTTCATTACTTCGCCAGAGAGAATTTGTTGATAACACACGTGCCTGATTCTCGTCATCTAGGCGAAAGCAAGCGGCGGCAATGATTGCCATATCCGGTATAGGCGAATTGGCAAATAGATCATTGCGATGACGCTCGATGAACTGCGTATCGGTATCGCCGTTTTCGAATGCCGGATGATGAATGAGTTGCTGCAAGAAACGAATATTGGTTTTCAATCCAATTGCCGCTGTCTCGGTGAACGCCCGTCGTAAACGTCGAATGGCGGCTAAACGGTTTTCACCATACACAATCAACTTAGCGATCATCGAATCGTAAAAAATTCGAATGCTGTCACCTTCATCGACACCGGTATCGACGCGCACATGATCGCCGGTAGGCTTCACGAAGCGAGATAAAGTGCCGGTCTCCGGCAGAAAATTATTTTCTGGATTCTCGGCGCATATCCGCACTTCTATGGCGTGTCCTTGGCGCGGAATTATATTCTGAGAAAGCGGTATCGGTTCTCCGGCTGCGATGCGCAATTGCCATTCGACTAGATCTTGGCCGGTAATCATCTCCGTTATCGGATGCTCCACCTGCAGCCGAGTATTCATTTCCATAAAAAAGAACTCGCGATTTTCACCAACAATGAACTCAATGGTGCCGGCGCCTCGGTAATTGATCGCCGCCGCTGCGGCGACAGCGGCTTCTCCCATGCGAACGCGCATAGCATCATCTAGAAAAGGAGAGGGCGTTTCTTCGAGTATCTTTTGATGCCGGCGTTGAATGGAGCATTCTCTTTCGTAGAGATGCACGAAGTTGCCATGAGTATCGCCGAACACTTGAAATTCGATATGGTGCGGACCTGTGACGAATAGTTCCAGCAGCATCGCATCATCGCCGAATGCGTTCTTCGCTTCGCGTCTCGCCGCATTCAGTTGTGCGCTGAATTCATCGATATGGTTAACGAGCCGCATCCCTTTGCCGCCACCGCCGGACACGGCTTTAATCAATAGCGGGAAGCCGATTTGCTTGGCTTGTTCGGCCAGAAAATCATCATTCTGATTATCGCCGTGATAACCGGGTACGATCGGCACATGTGCGGCGTCCATTAACGCTTTGGCCGCACTTTTGGAGCCCATCGCGGCGATCGCATCCGGCGTGGGGCCGATGAATACCAGCCCTGCGGCTTCCACTGCGCGCGCGAAGTCCGCGTTTTCTGAGAGAAAGCCGTAGCCTGGATGAATCGCCTCGGCATTGCTCGCTTTTGCGATAGCGATGATTTTTTCGGAACATAAATACGATTCGCTTGGACGGGAGCCGCCGATATGCCATGCTTCATCGGCCATTTGTACATGCCGCGCATGACTATCCGCATCGGAGTAAACGGCGACTGAATTAATGTCGAGGCGCTTGCAGGTCTGCATGATTCTGCAAGCGATTTCACCGCGATTGGCAATCAATATTTTATTGAACATGATTTATTTACCTGAACGCTTGATCCACGCGGGTGTTCTTTTATCGAGAAATGCGTTGATGCCTTCACGTCCCTCCTCCGACACGCGTATGCGCGCGATCCGATTGGCTGTATCTTGCATCAGTGCATCATCAATAGGGCGGCCCACTACTGCCGCGATTAATTGCTTTGTTTCCGATTGCGCTTGGGGGCCGCATGCGAGTAAGGAGTCGATGATTTTATCGATGAGTTTATCTAATGCCTGTTCGTCATCTGCCAATTCCTGTACCAAGCCAATGCCATAAGCTTCTTCGGCATCGAAACGTTCAGCGGTAAGAAAATAGCGCTTGGCCATTCTCTCGCCGGTGGCAGCGATTACATAGGGACCAATGACCGCGGGGATCAGGCCGAGCCGTCCTTCCGATAAACTAAATGTGGCGTTTCGGCTAGCTAGCGCAATGTCACAGCAGGCCACTAGTCCGACACCGCCGCCATAGGCCGCACCATGAATGCTTGCGATCGTGGGTTTCGACAAGCTATTAAGCGTACGCATCAATGTCGCCAATGCCATCGCATCGCGTAGATTTTCTTCTTCGCTGTACGCGGCCATGCGGCGCATCCAATTGAGATCGGCACCGGCTGAAAAGGACTTGCCGTTGGCCGATAGCACAACGACTCGAACATTGCGATCCGCATCGAGCTCGCGTAACGCATCGGTCATGTCGGCAATCATCGCCTCGTCGAAGGCGTTGTGAACTTCGGGCCGATTCATGGTGAGGACGGCAATGCCTTCGGGATGCTTATCTAGCAAGAGGGCGCTTACATCATTGCCGTTGATGACGTTATTGAGCGTGCTCTCGTTGCGTGCTTTATCGGAAGACGGCGGTGCCATATCGTTTCGTGATTTTTTAGCCGGAGCACGTGTTTTTTTTGCGGCATCAAGTGATCGTTTTTTCTCTCTCAATTTTTCCCTCTGTTCTTTTAGGTCTCTCCCCTAGAGCGGGCGTGGGAAGTTACATTCTGAAAATACCGTAGTCGGTTTTTCCTACCGGCGCATTCATCGCCGCGGAAATTCCCAATCCCAACACCATGCGCGTATCTGCGGGATCGATAACACCATCGTCCCATAACCGCGCCGTTGCATAATAGGGGTTACCTTGGCTTTCGTATTGTTCCCGTATGGGCGTTTTGAATTGCGCTTCTTCTTCCTTACTCCACGTACCGCCTTTTGCTTCGACGCCGTCGCGCCGAACGGTGGCAAGCACGGATGCAGCTTGTTCGCCACCCATAACGGAAATGCGCGCATTGGGCCACATCCATAACATACGTGGATTGAATGCTCGACCGCACATGCCGTAGTTGCCGGCGCCGAAGGATCCACCCATGATGACGGTGAATTTAGGAACCGTAGCGCACGACACGGCGGTCACCATTTTCGCGCCGTCCTTGGCGATACCGCCGTTCTCGTATTTTTTTCCGATCATGAAACCGGTGATGTTTTGTAAAAAGACGAGGGGAATGCCACGCTGATTGCACAGCTCGATAAAGTGTGTGCCTTTCAACGCCGATTCAGAAAACAGAATGCCGTTATTAGCTAATATGCCTACCGGATAACCATAGATATGGGCAAAGCCGGTAATCAAAGTAGTGCCGTATAACTGCTTGAACTCGTGAAACTCGGAACCATCCACAAGGCGCGCGATGATTTCGCGAACATCGTAGGGCTGACGTATATCCTGCGGGACGATGCCGTAAATGTCCTCGATCGGATAACGAGGTTCGACGACGTCGCGCGGTGCGGCGATAGTTTTTTTGCGATTGAGATGGGCAACGATTTCGCGAGCGATGTGAAGTGCATGGATGTCGTTTTGCGCGAGATGATCGGTTACGCCGGAGGTACGGCAATGCACATCGCCGCCGCCTAATTCTTCGGCGGTGACTATCTCACCCGTTGCCGCTTTTACTAGCGGTGGACCACCTAAGAAAATCGTACCTTGTTCTTTGACGATAATGGATTCATCGCACATGGCCGGTACATAAGCGCCGCCTGCGGTGCACGATCCCATGACGACGGCGATTTGCGGAATACCTTGCGCCGACAGATTGGCTTGATTGTAGAAAATGCGGCCGAAGTGTTCTTTGTCGGGAAATACTTCGTCTTGCAACGGCAAGAACGCGCCGCCAGAATCAACCAGATAAATGCAAGGCAGATTGTTTTGTGCGGCGATCTCTTGCGCGCGTAAATGTTTTTTAACGGTGATGGGATAGTAGGTTCCACCTTTGACAGTTGCGTCATTCGCAACGATCACGGCCTCGATGCCGTTGATACTGCCGATGCCGGTGATAATCCCTGCGCACGGTGCTTCGTTGCCATACATGCCGAATGCGGCCAATTGAGAAAATTCGAGAAAAGGACTGCCTGGATCGAGTAGCGCTTTAATTCGATCGCGTGGTAATAACTTTCCTCGTGCCACATGTTTTTCACGAGCGTCTTTACCGCCGCCTTCGGCGATTTTTGCGACATGTGCGCGCAGTTCCTCGGTAAGTCTGCGCATATGATTGGCGTTGGTTTGAAATATGGAAGAGTTGGTATCGACTTTTGTGGTTATCGTTGGCATCTCTATTCCGAGTTTTCTTTAAGAGCGTCTAACAAAATGATTCTGGCGGCGCTGCAGCTCCTTGCCAGAAACGCTTTGCTTCATTTTGTTAGACGCTCTAAGTGGTTTCTGTTTAAATGGCCTCTATAGCAACCGCAGTCGCTTCTCCACCACCAATACATAATGAAGCGATACCGCGAGCTAATCCGCGATTTTTCAATGCATGAATCAGCGTGACCAATAACCGTGCGCCGGTAGCGCCTATGGGGTGCCCCAGTGCGCAAGCACCGCCGTTAATGTTTACCTTGGCATGATCCAAGTCGAGATCGCGCATGGCCGCCATGGCGACGACGGCGAATGCTTCATTGATTTCGTAAAGATCGACATCCTTTTGCGTCCAGCTGAGTTTCTTCTGTAGTGCGCCAATGGCGCCGATAGGTGCTGTCGTAAACCATGCGGGTTCTTGCGCGTGAGTCGAATGACCGAGAATGCGAGCCAAAGGTTTAATGCCCAGCGCATTGGCGGTCGATTCTCGCATAACGATCAATGCGGCGGCGCCATCGGATATAGACGCCGAACCTGCGGCGGTAACGGTGCCGCCATTGGATTTGAATGCAGGTTTGAGTGCGGGAATTTTTTCGATCTTGCATTGGCCGGGTGTTTCATCGGTATCGATCAGTGTTTCTCCGCCTTTGCCTTTTACGCTCACGCCAGCGATTTCATTCTTGAAGGTGCCATCGGCGACAGCTCGTTGCGCTCGTTTGACCGACTCGATCGAAAACGTATCTTGCATTTCGCGTGTGAAGCCATATTTTTCCGCGCACATTTCGGCGAATATACCCATGGACTGGCCATCGTATGCGTTTTCTAATCCATCGTATGCCATGTGATCGAGTACTTTCGTGTGGCCATAGCGGTAGCCTAGTCGCGCCTTCGGCAACATATGAGGCGCATTCGTCATCGATTCCATCCCACCGGCGATCATGATGTCCGCAGACCCGGCAACGATTTGATCATGCGCCAACATCACCGCTTTCATGCCAGAGCCGCAAACTTTATTCAGCGTGGAACAAGGCAAACGAGTTGGCAGTCCGGCGCCGAGCACCGCTTGTCGAGCCGGTGCTTGTCCGAGTCCGGCGGGCAATACGCAGCCGATGATGGCTTCGGAGATGAGATCGCCTTTTATGCCGCAATCTCGTACGGCGGCTGCAATCGCTGCCGCCGCAAGTTGCGGCGCGGTAAGAGATGCGAATTGACCACTCATGCCACCGATTGGCGTACGGCGCGCGGCGACGATGACAATGGAATCGGACATGATATGTCTCCTATAAGATTAGGCGGTTTGCTCGAATAGCTCACGCCCAATTAGCATACGGCGGATTTCATTGGTACCCGCGCCGATGTCGTATAACTTCGCATCGCGTAGCAGCCGGCCGGTCGGATAGTCGTTGATATAACCATTACCGCCAAGCGATTGAATCGCATCCAATGCAACTTGCACAGCGCATTCCGATGCATACAGCAAACAAGCGGCTGAATCTTTGCGTTGCGGCTTGCCGGCATCGGCAGCTTGCGCAACTCGATAAGAGAATGCGCGCGCCGACTGCAACTTGACATACATATCGGCGAGCTTGCCTTGCATGAGTTCAAATGTGCCGATGGGTTGACCGAATTGTTTTCGCTCATGCACATAGGGAACGACCACATCCATTGCCGCTTGCATGATGCCGATGGGGCCGCCGGATAACGTCACTCGCTCCATATCCAAGCCGCGCATCAATACTCGTGTGCCGCCGTTTGCTTGTCCCAACACATTCTCTTCCGGAATCTCGCAATCCTCGAATACCAGTTCGCATGTGTTAGACCCGCGCATGCCTAATTTATCCAGCTTCTGCGCCGTGGAAAATCCTTTCATGCTTTTTTCAACGATGAAAGCGGTCATCGAACGGGAGGGCGAGTCTTCGTCGGCTGTGCGCATATAAACGATCAACGTATCGGCGTCGGGGCCGTTGGTAATCCACATCTTATTGCCATTGGCAATCCAACGATTGCCGCGTTTTTCGGCGCGGCAGGACATGGAGCCCACTACGTCTGAGCCAGCGCCGGGTTCCGACATGGCGAGGGCGCCGACGTGTTCACCGCTGCATAGCTTAGGAAGATATTTGCGACGCTGTTGTTCAGTGCCGTTGGTGTAGAGATTATTGACGCAAAGATTGGAGTGGGCGCCGTACGATAAGCCCACCGAAGCGGAACCGCGCGAAATTTCTTCGACGGCGACGACATGGGCTAAGTATCCTAAGCCCGTGCCGCCGTATTCTTCCGGTATGGTCATTCCCAGTAATCCCATATCGCCGAGCTTGCGCCACATATCCATAGGAAATTCATTATTACGATCGATATCGGCGGCGCGCGGGCTTAGTTCCACGGCGACGAATTTTTGTATTGAATCCCGCAATACGTCGAGTTCCTCATTGATGCTGGTATCAAAGATCATAAACGTTATCCTTGAGGCTGATTATTTTGGCGCCATACGAATCGCGCCGTCTAAACGAATGACAGTGCCATTAAGCAATTCGTTCTGAATGATATGTCTAGCGAGCGCCGCATATTCCTCCGGCCGGCCTAATCGAGGGGGAAAGGGAACTTGCTGGCCTAAAGAGGTGCGTACGTCATCCGGCAAGCCGGCCATCATCGGTGTATCGAATAACCCTGGTGCGATGGTGACAACACGGATGCCGTGCTTGGCGAGTTCGCGGGCGATGGGGAGCGTCATTCCGTTTATGCCCGACTTGGATGCCGAATAGGCGGCTTGACCGATTTGTCCTTCGAACGATGCTATCGACGACGTGTTGATGATGATCCCTCGTTCGCCGCTATCGTCGGGATTATTTTTCGCCATGACTTCCGCTGCGAGGCGGATGATGTTGAATGAGCCGAAGAGATTGATGGCGACGGTGCGTTTGAAGTTTTCGTAGTTGTGGGGACCGTCTTTGCCTAGGATCTTTTCACCTGTCACCACGCCGGCGCAATTTATCGCGCCGTGCAGGGCGCCGAAGGCTGAGATGGCGGTGGCAAGGGCGCGTTTGACGGCTGCTTCATCGGTGACGTCGGTTTCTACGAAGCGAGCTTGGCTGCCGATGGCTTCGGCCTTTTTTTGC
>Ga0157374_10002026_pt1 | contig 17007 bp, 8 predicted proteins | sample M25metaG_FD_115308 | JGI IMG/M metagenome (GOLD analysis project Ga0157374, IMG submission 115308) | Miscanthus rhizosphere microbial communities from Kellogg Biological Station, Michigan, USA - M2-5 metaG | ecosystem: Host-associated > Plants > Roots > Rhizosphere > Soil | place: USA: Michigan...
CCAAATATAAATTCGAAATAAACGGCCCTGACGGACATCTATTACCGTTGCATGCGGACCCCTATGGCTTTCAAGCCGAAATGCGCCCCGCTACCGCATCCATCGTTTCGCGATTGCCGGAAATCATTCCAAGCAACGATGCACGCAAAGCGGCTAATAGCCTGACGGCGCCGCTAGCGATCTACGAAGTGCATTTAGGTTCATGGAGACGCAAAGCGGAAGAAGGCAATCGTTTTCTCAATTGGCGCGAGCTGGAAAACGAACTCATTCCTTATGTCAAAGAGATGGGATTTACTCATATCGAGTTAATGCCGATTTCCGAATATCCCTTCGATGGCTCATGGGGATATCAGCCCGTTGGTCTTTATGCGCCCACATCGCGTTTCGGTTCGCCGGAAGAATGCCGACACTTTATCGGGCGCTGTCATGCTGAAGGTATCGGCGTCATCGCCGATTGGGTGCCCGGCCATTTCCCCAACGATCCTCATGGACTCGGCTTATTCGACGGCACACATCTTTACGAATACGCCGATCCTCGCGAAGGCTTTCATAAAGACTGGAATACGCTGATCTACAACTACAGCCGCAATGAAGTTAAAAACTTCCTCATCGGCAACGCCCTGTATTGGATAGAGCGCTATGGTATTGATGGCCTTCGGGTCGATGCGGTCGCATCGATGCTCTATCGCGATTACAGCCGTGAGCCCCATGAGTGGATTCCAAATTATCAAGGTGGCCGGGAAAACCTGGAAGCAATCGCTTTCTTACGCCGCATGAACGAAATCGTCGGCACTGAACGGCCGGAAGCCGTCACCGCCGCGGAAGAATCGACCGCCTGGCCCATGGTATCGCGACCGCCATCCATGGGCGGCCTCGGCTTTCACTATAAGTGGAACATGGGTTGGATGCACGATACGCTCAAATACATGCAGCGCGATCCGATGCATCGGCGTTACCATCACGATGAAATTACGTTTAGCTTCATCTATGCCTTCAACGAAAATTTTATTCTGCCGCTATCCCATGATGAAGTCGTGCATGGAAAAGGATCGCTACTTCACAAAATGCCGGGCGATCGCTGGCAGCAGTTCGCCAATCTACGCGCTTACTTCGCCTTCATGTATGCACATCCCGGCAAAAAACTTTTATTCATGGGCGGCGAATTCGCACAAGAGCGAGAATGGAATCACGATCACAGCCTCGATTGGCACTTGCTTACCGACGATAAGCATCGAGGCGTGCAAACATTGATACGGGATCTCAATCATATCTATCGCAACTGTCCGCCGTTATACGAAGTCGATTTCGATGCTCGCGGTTTTGAATGGATCGACCATAACGATCGCGAGCAAAGCGTATTGTCGTTCATGCGCAAAGACAATGACGGGCAACGCATCGTCATCGCCATTGCCAATTTCACACCCTTACCGCGCTTCGGTTATCGCATCGGCGTTCCGCGACCAGGATACTATCGGGAAATTCTCAATACCGACTCCACATTCTACGGGGGTAGCAATGTCGGCAATCATGGCGGTGTATTGAACGCCCAAGACGTGCCCGCACATGGACGCTCCCATTCGCTACATTTGACCTTGCCGCCATTAGCGACAATATTTTTGGAATGGACAAATTAAACCCAGTGCACTCCCTTCTCCCGCCCGCGGGAGAGGGGATTTACGCAGGTTTAATCATAAAAACCACTATGACAAACCAGTACGTTATCGATAACCTACAGGCAGGCAACCCCGCCTCCTTAGGCGCCACGTTCGATGGCAATGGCGTGAACTTCGCCGTCTTCTCGGCGCATGCCGAAAGAGTTGAACTATGTATTTTCGATGCGGCTGGGCAAAAAGAATTGGCGCGTTTACCACTGCCCGAATTCACTAACGAAATCTGGCACGGTTATTTGCCCGATGCGCAACCGGGACTAATATACGGCTATCGAATGTTCGGTCCCAATGAGCCGAAACGCGGACATCGCTTTAACCCTCACAAGTTGCTCATTGATCCCTATGCGAAACGGCTCATCGGTTCGTTTCGCTGGTCGCCGGCGCAGTATGGTTTCGATACGGGTCCGCGAGGAGAAGTGCTGTCATTCAACAAACAAGATAACGCGCGCGATACCTACAAAGCCGTTGTCTCCGATAATCATTTCGATTGGGAAGACGATAAACCACCGGCGATTCCTTTGGCAGATTCCATACTCTACGAAGTGCATGTCAAGGGATTCACCATGCGGCACACGGATGTGCAGAAAAAATTGCGCGGCACTTACGAGGGCTTCGCATCAAACGCGGCAATCGGACATTTGCAGCGTCTCGGCATTACAGCGGTGAACTTATTGCCTATACATCAGTCGATTCCCGAACGGCATGTCATCGATAAAGGACTCACGAATTATTGGGGTTACAACAGCATTGCTTTTTTTGCGCCCGATAAACGCTTCGCAATCGACGACCCTGTGCGCGAATTCAAAACGATGGTTAAACATTTGCATCGCGCCGGTATAGAAGTCACTCTCGATGTGGTCTACAACCATACGGCCGAAGGCGATCATAACGGGCCGACGCTATCGTTCCGCGGTCTGGACAACGCCACTTATTATCATTTGCGCCATGGCCATCCTGATTATTACGAAAATTTCACAGGTACCGGCAATAGTGTCAATCTTCAGCATCCGCGAGTCTTGCAAATGGTGATGGACTCGCTGCGCTATTGGGTTCTCGATATGCACGTTGACGGATTTCGTTTCGACTTGGCAACGACATTAGCTAGAGGCGAAACGGGTTTCGATGCTCAGTGCAATTTCTTTCACTGTCTGCAACAGGACCCTGTCTTGTCGAAAGTAAAATTAATAGCGGAACCCTGGGACAGCGGTATCGGCGGCTATCAAGTCGGTCGTTTCCCACCGGGCTGGTCGGAATGGAACGATCGATTCCGCGATTCCGCGAGAGCATTTTGGGTACGCGAAACAGGCTATCGGGGCGAGATCGCCACTCGTATCGCCGGGTCAGCCGATCTATTCGGACACCATGGGCGACGGCCGCAGGCCAGTGTCAATTACATCACTGCGCACGATGGATTCACGCTGCACGACTTGGTCAGTTACAACAGCAAGCACAACGAGATCAACGGCGAAGACAATCAAGACGGCACTATCGATAACAAAAGCTGGAACTGCGGCGTCGAAGGTCCCACGTCCTTACTCGCGATAAACACCTTACGAAATAAACTCAAAAGCTCGCTATTAGCGACGCTTCTGATTTCACAAGGCGTGCCCATGCTTCTCGCCGGTGACGAGATGGGCCGCTCGCAACAAGGAAATAACAACGCGTATAACCAGGATAACGATATAAGCTGGCTGCAATGGCAGAACGCAGATCAATCGCTCATGACATTCGTTTCCGAGATGATCGCGTTACGTCGCCGTTATCCGCAACTTCGCGGCACCCATTGGCTAAACAACAGTACTGCCATGACCGGTGTAAAAGAGATCGTATGGTTGAATCGCCAAGGCAGCGAGATGACGCAAGCCCATTGGGAAGAACCAGATCGGCACCTATTAGGTATTTTGTTAAACGCAAAGCAAACACAAGAGCCAACTGTACTAATATTGATGAATGCGGAAGCCAAAGATTGGGCCTTTCCACTGCCGGCGGGAAAATGGCATATGCGGCTCGATACGGCACGCTATCCTGAGACAATAGTAGAGGCGCTTGAACATACGTTGCTGCTCAAGGCTCAAAGCTTTGTATTGCTCGATAAGCATACGAATTGAACACCCAATAGTACTACTGGTCAGTCACGTTGAATGTGTATGTTTCAGTAATTGCGTCTGCAAAATACGTTCGCATGCACTCCCCTCTCCCACCAGCGGGAGAGGGAAAAGATGCTATGTAATACGTTCGAATAGTTCTTAAATTCCGTATAAGATGGTCGAATCATATCGGCCCACGTTCAGTCATCGTGAATGGAGAAATCCACATGCGCTTTCCCAGAACAAGCGGTGTTCTGCTACATCCCACGTCTCTTCCCGGCCCATTGGGCTCAGGCGATTTTGGTCCGGCCGCCTATCATTTCGTTGATTGGCTAGTCGCCGCGGGACAAAAGCTTTGGCAGATTTTGCCGCTTGGATCGATCGGACCAGGCAACTCGCCCTATATGAGCACATCCGCTTTCGCGGGCAATCCATTATTTATCGATTTGCAAAATCTTGCCGATCACGGTTGGCTTGAACCGGCAGAACTAAACGCTCATTTCCCATCGGATCGAGTCGATTACGGCGCGGTCATTCCGTTTCGAATGGAACGATTGCATAAAGCGTCGCAACGTTTCTTTGCTTCCGGCGGCGTAAACGATGAAGCGTTCCATGAGTTTCGAACCAAACATTCTTCATGGTTGAACGACTATGCGTTGTTCATGGCACTGAGTCAGCGCGATAACCGAATCGAATGGAGCGAATGGGAACCCGATATCGCGAATCGTAAACCTGCGGCGCTCAAAGCGGCACGGCAACGCTATCAAGAGGAAGTCCGCTTCTGGGAATTCGTGCAGTGGAATTTTTTTCGTCAATGGTCTGCGCTTAAAACCTATGCTAACGAACAAGGCATAAAGATCATCGGCGATATTCCGATTTTCATTGCCTACCATAGCGCCGATGTGTGGGCTCATCAGCATCTTTTTTATTTGGATGAAAACTTACACCCCGCTGTCGTAGCTGGCGTACCACCGGATTTTTTCAGTGCGACCGGACAGCTCTGGGGCAATCCCCTGTATCGTTGGGAACGCCATGAACAGGGAGACTACGCATGGTGGATCGAGCGAATTCGCGCAGTCACACAGTTGACCGACATCGTACGGATCGATCACTTTCGCGGCTTCGCCGGCTATTGGGAAATCGCGGCCAACGAAAAAACAGCCATCAATGGCCGATGGTTGCCGGGACCGAAAGAAAAACTTTTTAGGGCCATAAAAAATTCACTCGGCCGATTGCCCATCATCGCCGAAGATCTCGGTGTTATCACGGAAGACGTCATCGAATTGCGCGATCATTTCGAATTACCCGGCATGCGCATTCTGCAATTCGCTTTCGCCGGCGATACCAGTAATCACTTTCTTCCTCATAACTATCAACACAACACCGTTGTCTATACGGGCACCCATGACAACGACACAACTCGCGGCTGGTTTCAATCGGCTACCGATCACGAACGTGTCTTCGCTCAAAAATACTTGAAGACCGATGGCAAAGAAATACAGTGGGATTTAATTCACGCCGCATCGGAATCGGTGGCCGATATGGCGATTTATCCTTTGCAAGATATCCTCGGCCTTGGTACGGAAGCACGCATGAATCTTCCGGGGAAAGCAGAAGGTTATTGGGAATGGCGATTCCAGTGGCAGCAAGTGGAAGATTGGCAGACGCAGCGATTGCGCGAGATTTCAGCGGTGCATGGGAGGAATGCGATAGTGCCGTTGCCAGTGCCGGAATACCCGGCTGATCGGCCCGTGCCCTAGAGCGGATCTCGGCTGAATGTACGGTATCACTGAGTTTCTTTGGGGTGCAGTGCGAGGCAAGAGGAGCGCCACGGCCCCATTTCTAGTTTTGATTGTTCCACCAATAAACCCCTGATACATCCCCCTCACCTTCATAGCTTGCAGATACTGCGTCTCACACAAAATTCTTTATCCGCTTTAAGCATGAAGGATTTTCACCAATGGCGGCATGCCGCCCCGTTAGGTTTGCCACGATCTGATGGCTACCTATGCCTTCGCGCAAACACTTTGTTTATTACCTTGCATCTTTGAAAGAAGTTTTTCGACTGCTTGCGCGCAGCGGTTTTTATCTATCAACAAATCAATCGGTTATTAAACATCTGCCGTTTGGCATTCATCTTGCTTTTTAAAATATTGCTCAGAAATAAGGCCCACTGCGGAATCTACGTTTTACAGGTACAGGGAAATTTAGGGGGACATCAAAATGACCGTATTAAGTGATATGAGAAAAGAAGCGCAGGGACTACTTCAGGCATATTTTCCTGCTGAATCGGAAGACCCCCTTTCCCCAAGTATGGCTCACTTGAAGTCAAGCCTCAGTTCTCTGATAAAAGGGACTGCGGATATGCACGCTTTATCGGAGATTGGGAATGAGGCGCTATCCAAAGAGTTGACGGGCCAAGCCATTAGGTACCTGGCGCAGATGCAAGAGCAACTACTAAAGGATGAACCAGAGCGTAATCCCGATGAAGTCGGTGAACTAGCGCGCAAGGTAAGTAAGTTATGTAACCGGGCGGCTATGCATCTAATAAACATTAGTGATCTAGAGACAGAGGCAGATCGAGTACGTGTGCTTCAGCCGCGAGAACGTTCTGAAACTAGAGATAGCTTGAAAGCAAGCCTTGGGATTTTGAAAGACACATTTACGAATCTGCATTACTTACAGCGCATGCATTCTCCGGAATTTGCAGACAGTATGAAATTAGCTATCGACCAACTAGAGCAGATAACAACGCTCTTGGCAAAGCAAAACCCTGAACAAAGTGAAGTCATCGAGCTAACGGACGCGGTACATGCCTTAAATAACGACACGACGGCGGCTACGGTTTTAAGGCAAAAACAGGAAAGAAGGGAGGCGCTGCAGCAGGAGAAGAAACTAAGATAACAGAAGAGCGAATTACGTGACAAGCAAGCCACTTTTACACTAGCCCCTCTACACGAAGATAGCGTAATAGAGACTTACACCGATATACCGGCAACAAGGGGTGGAGGCTCATCAAGACTTGACGAATCTTCGGAATTAACAGGAGGGGTACCAGAGGAACAGTTGCCCCAAGCACTGGAAAACTTTGAAGTCGTTATTAAAGAGGAGTTGAAACTAACCAGCCCGGATTGGCAGTCAAATGTATCGACAATAAATACGTTAAGAGAAAAAATTGAAAGGGCATATGCCCTGTGCGAAAGTCTGGCAGATCAAGAAGCTAAATACGAGAAGGCGACAATGGGGAACTCAGATCGCCTGGCACAAATAAATGGCCTTTGGCGTAGCGGTTATGAGCGAACCCAAGACAAACTCATAGACCTCGATCTTGCAGAACAAACTGTATTAGCGACAGCGCTTGAGACTGCGGAAAAAGAGCATACCGACGATCAGAGGGCGTTGCAAACACTCTTGCAACAACGTCTAAAGAGTATGCAAAAAGATTGGAGACCCCATTTAGAGTACTTGGAGCGGCGTGGAGAAGAAGACGAAGTAGAGAGAATAAACACTTTGTTGGAAACAGTATCCGCTGATTTGTTAGCGTTGCGCGCTAAAATGATTGAAGGTCTACCTCTCCAGACTGTACTCGCCCCTCGCCCGGGAATTGACGGTTTGCCCACACAGTCTTCAAGTCTGGCAGCTAAGTTTGGAGAACCTAATCCCCGTCGACTTCGAGTAAAGGCAAAAACGCGAACACCACGGATTGATCCCAGAGGTCTGACCGAAGAGCAACAAGAACTTGAACGCGCGCTTAAAAGCGAACCAGAACCAGCCAGCTCAGACTTACAGTCAAGAATGTTAGCGTCGCAAGCTTTGAGAGATAAAATTCTTGATCTACATGAGCAGGTGGAACATCAGCTAAATCTCGAAAAAGAGTTACCGGAAAACCAACCTCGCCAGCAAGAATTTAATGCTCGTGTGCATAGAATTTATAACGCGACTCAAGAAAAATTGATAACCCTATATGAGCGAGAACAAATTGAGTTGACAGGAGCGCTTGATAGTTTGGGGGTAGAAGAAGAGACAGAATCCCAAACGCAGTTGCAATCATTTATGCAACTGCATCTAACGAAGATGGAAAAATGGCTAGGAAGGTATTTGAATGCGTTGCAGACAGCTGGGCAAAAAGGGGATTTTGTTAACAGACTGGATCAATTTGGTGCAAAAAATTGAGGGGAACCTGCAAGACTTGCAACAACTTAGAAGCGAAGTAGGCCACCCACGTGGGGAATCCTCAGCGGTGTTTACTAGTAACACTAATGATGTGCCCAGTATTGTGGTCGATTATGCCCCAGATATTGACGATCAGTCCGTAGTGGCTCGATCACTTCTGAGTAATAGGGCGCCACTTCGAACAAGGCAGAATAGATCTGGACGAAGCGATGGAACCCAGGGAATGTCTGATGCACTTTCGGCATCAGCACCAATATCGCAACCTAGTCGCGTGGATGAGTTAACTAAAACTCAACAAAGACTTGAACGTGAGTTGGAATTAGCCGGCCCAGATATCCAATCACAACTGCCGGCAATGGGAGCTTTGAAAGAAAATATTATTGAGCTATATGAGCTAAAGGAAACTACTTTAGTAGAAGCATATGACCGCGAGATAGGTTCAAGCGGGGACGAAGACAATCAGAGAAGAAAAATAGAAATAAACGAACAGCGGGCTGCCAATTATCAACAATCGCAGCAAAAATTGCTGCGGCTTGAGCTTTTGCTACGAGATCTAATTACAACGAAACTTAGTCAGCCGGGAGCAAAAGAGGGAACAGAGAGACAGAGAAAATATCTGGAGGAACACCTAGAGGGAATTCTAGATAGAGTGGGAGACTATCAGAAGGTAATGACGCAGGAATTTCAGATGGAAATCGATGCCGCGGAAATCGCTAAATTGCGCCGATTGCGGGAAGGCATAGCTGATGATTTGCAGAATTTGCGAAGTGGAAGAGATGTACATCCGCAAGAAGAAGAGGCGTCCTTAGTAGTATTTCCTAGCAGTCCTCAACGAATCGATGGTCTGCCCACCCAGACCCCATATACACCTACCCCAGGAATTGAAGGTCTGCCCGAAATGCCCCAATTCGGTCTGACACCTAAAAATAGAACTAAAAGACTTCAAGTAAAGGCGGACAGGTTGGCCAAAATGCAACCGGCACAAGCGCCTGAAGATTCTTTATTGGATACAGAGCAGAGGAGCATGTTATCAGACTCTCCTCCTCTTCTATATTCAACAAAATTTCCGCGACAAGGCCCCTCCCGCTTCGGCGATCCAAGCAAGCCAGCCGTACATTTTTCAGAGAAGGGACTAGGAGGGTGGAATCGGGAAGAAGACGGGTCAAGTACTCGCACGAGTGAATTTAATCTGAATCTCGAATCATATCAGCGGCAAGTGGACGAATATAATCGAGAATATAGGGCGTCTCAATTCATCGCCGCCATCGATAAGAACGATCCCGGTTTTCACGTCTGGCTCAAAGCAGCTATGGCAGAACAGCATAGCCCTATCGAGATTCTCGACTTCCTGAATGAAGTCGTCAGAGCACGTAATACGCCGGTTGCCATTCCCGAAAGGACCATTGGCCAAAAGATACGCGGTTATCTAAGCCGCGCCAATGATGAATACCGGGAAGAAGTTAATATGTCTATTAATACTCGCTATTCCTTTTCATCGCTCAAGTTTCAGCTCAATAAGCTAAGAGACCACACTGACGGTGTGCTTCGGGTTATTTCACCCACTCACACTTACATCCAGCCTATGGATCGTAATAAAAGCGTTGCGCCTTTGCTGAACCAAGCGCGCAGAATAAATTCTACCGGTGAACCAAACAGCACTGCCGATGCGCGCTATCGGCTTCGTTTAACCGCCGCTGAGCCTGGCACACCCGAAGAGACACCTGCAGCGATTAATAATGTCAATCCGCCGCATCAGACGTGGCTTGACCGAAACCACCCCGAAGAAACGGCGGTCGGTGGCCTTCGTGGTCAACTTAAACGGTTTGATCAAAAACGAGGCACGAAAACCAGGAAACGCGAGTCCACTAGGCTCGACAGGATGCGTGTGCAAGCGGATCTACGTCCATTAGTGAAAGTGGGCGTAGACATAGGGGACGAGGTCAGCTTGGTCAAGGATGTACAACATCGAGGTGACGAGGTCGATGTGCTGATCAAAAAAAGCACGCTCGACGCGTTGATGAGAAGAGCCGATGAGCTGGAAGCGTTGGTCGCTGCCGATAGGCCGTTAGTCCCCGAAGAAAGAGAATCCACTAGGGAATCTTCGTCCATGAGCGACGCGCGGGAAGAACCAAGACCCAGCGAAAAAAAGCCAACCCGTTTTCCATGGTTCTCGCTATCTGGTTTGGGATTTTCTAATAAGAAAAAACCCCCTGAGCGGGAAGAAGTGACCGAGACGGCCCCGTTGGCCGAAGCGGACCGGACACACGATACCGAGCTTCTGGCCGAGCAGCATGGTCGACTCACGACTGCATTGAGGAATATCCAAGCGCTAACGACTGCACGCAGTGTCCCGGCGGATACAGATAACACTAAGCTATTAATCGGGGAAAATAGCCCTTTTGCCAGGTCGTTAACCAGTATTTCAAACGGTTTGCAGGATCCGGATAATCGCTATCCCGAGAGCGCAGTCAATATAATTACGTCGCTGCAGACTCAAGTACAGAAAATTCGCACCATGACGGTGGCGGGCCATAGCGTCAATGACTGGATGGAGGGAACGGCCTCTATCAGAGAGAAGACAACCCCTGAAGGCGCCAAAAGAGATCTTAAAGCAGTCGAAACAGAACTGCATAAACTAACCGTTCAAGTTGATGCCGCCCGAGCAGTGATAGGACGCAAGCAATATGAAAAAGTCGATCCAGATCCCAACCTCCCGCCGGTGCCTTCGCTGACAGAAACCGCTTATAGGCACTTTGAAGAATCCGAAGAAGGTCCGCAGACCTCGCGCGTAGAGCAATCCGCGCTCGAGTTACGATATATCCCTATGCTTGCCGCTGCGAGAGCCCCCTTGATGAGGTGGTTAGGCAACGCTGATAAAAGAACCAATGCGGTTGAACTATTCCACGACGGTAATTGGCCTGCGCTAAAGAAACTGGGAATGCGTGACTTAACCACGATGGGCGGGGCATTTAACGGGCTTGATGATGAGAAGCGGGCGGGAGTGCCGTTGGAAAAAATGCCTGCGGACGTGCAGCGATCTCACGAACTCTGGAAACAGTTGCTCGTTCTCGATATTGGCGGCGCTGAGCTAAAGGCTTGGGGGGACGATATCGTCTTCGATACGCAAATCGCCGCGGAGAAATGGCAAAGTAAGCTTACCGATATTGGCGATGACGACCTCAAATCGTTGTTAACGGCATGCCAAAAAAAGGCCCCGCCGGAGGTCATGACGCCTGACGCCGCGGCCGCCAGAGATGAACTAATGCGTATCTTTCTCGCGGCGATACCTCGTCCGAGGAATGTGGCCGGAAAAACGAGCGCGGCTAACCTAAAAGTAGGCCAGGACACGCCCCTGCATCCAAAGCAGATTGCGGCTGCATTCAGCAAGCAGGCCGAGGCTAACTTGGATCGCTTTCTTGCATCCGCAAATACGAGCAGTGAGGCGATCAGAGAGCAATTGACAGCGAATATTACTAGAGCTTCGCTAGACGCCGATCGGGCTGCTTCTCACTTAAAACGAATCTTTGACGAAGTGATGCCGGAATTCGCTAAAGTGATTAATCGGAACGTTACCGTAGTCGGACAAAATACAACGGAGTTAGATGCGCGGTACTACGGAACGCCGGATCTCGACAAAGTTGAACGCGTGATAACGCAAATTAGAAGCCAAGCTCACAGCGCAAGCAACGCCAAGGGCATGACTTTTGCCGAATTGCCCATCGAGGAAATACATAGCCATTCACCTCACGTTGTTCTTAATTTTTCAGAATTGCAGCAGATTTTTAACGAAGCAGACCGAAAAAAAGTTGGGCAATCATCGACCGAACCGGCGAGTGCGGTCGCATCCGCGAGTACGACGCTGAGCGGGACGACCATAGGTGGCGTGACAATATCGGAGTGGTGTAGTCAGAACCTATGGCAGAAAGGGGAATTTTTGCCCGAATGCAAAGCGTTGCTGACGCCTCCCGCAACGAAACTTAATGACATGCTGAATGAGTTTCACCAATTGTTGGATCCCGAAATGGCCAATAATCCGCTGCGTGGAGTCATTCAAATGCAGGCGAAAATTGACCGGGAGGCATCAAAAGAGAGCGCCCCTCTCACCTTGGTTGCAGCACTGCAACTAGCGCTAAGTCCCGACTATCCTTTGCATCAGAAGGGTTCAACGGACCAACAAAGATTTGAGCAATTCAGAGAAACCTACCAATCTATTGCAAAGGTTTTTAATCATCGCCAGTTAACAGAACTGCTTGAGCAAACAGCTAAAAGCCCCGCTGATGGAATGAGCACAGTTGAACACACGCTTGCCGCCACGCCTGCGTTGGAGCAATTCGCCGCTTGTTGGCAAACGGTTTTCAATGACGCGCTTCCTGAGCTTCGCAAGGTGAGCGGACCTGTAGATCGGAGCAAAGTCGAAGATGCTGTTCTTTCCATTAAGGAAGCGGAAAAAAATGCAGCTTTATCGTCTCTGGACGTGAGTGAAGGGGTGAGCAAAAAAATAACGCCCGACAACTGGGGCGGATACTGGGATGAAAAAAGAACCTTAATGGGCGCAACGGAGGTTGTTCCATATGCGAATGATAAACCCGGTGCGCTATTCAAACATAAAGGCCAATATATTTATGTAACGAAAACGCAGATAGATAATTATCTGGGTCCATTAGGCGTTGTCACGGGTGCCAACACTAAACAGAAGGCCATTCAGTCTATGAAACCTGCATGGCACGATAAGCAATCCCAGCGTACAAACCCGCTATCAACTTCGAAACGCGCTGGCGTAAGCGGCAAGTTTTAAGCCTTAAGCTGTCCTGACCTGCTACCGCTGTCATTTCAGGAGAGTAAACACCTGGCCCAAGAAAAGCAGCTGGAGCGGATTTATCAGACAACGGTCGTTTCTGACGTGAGGGCCTAGGTGATGACCGTCAGGTCAAGTCTTGGCTAGGACAGATTAAGTTCCTGCGGCACCCATATGCGAATACAGCGCTTCCCCGCCCGTTTCGCTTCGTACATGGCAGCATCTGCTCGTTCAAGCAAAATGGGCAAGTCGTTGCCATGCTCGGGATAATGACTAATCCCCATACTCGCGGAGACATCGAATTGATTACCATCCACCACAATGGGCTTCTCTATGGCGCGAAGCAATTTCTCCGCAACCGCTTGAGAATTTATCCGCCGCGTGCCGCCTTGTAGCAACACAATGAATTCATCGCCGCCCTGCCGCACAGCCAAGTCCGTTTCTCTAATGATGCTCACTAAGCGCGCACCAACTTCTTTCAATACCGCATCGCCGTTATGATGACCGTAATTGTCATTGATGGGTTTAAATCCATCCAAGTCTATAAAGATGATTGCTAATTGCGCATCTGTCGTTGCAGCTTTCGCCAATGCAGCGGTTGCCACTTCATTGAATAGAGAACGATTGCCAAGACTGGTTAACGGATCTATTTTCGCTGCACGCGAAAACTGTGCCGCGATACGTTGTTGGCGACTCACGTCGATAAAGGCAAGATATCCCGCAGCGGCAAAGCCGCATAGAGCAAACGCTAATGTAAACAGCAACGCGGTAGTCGCCTGCTTGCTCGCGAAGAACTCGATTTTATCTACGGGAATATCAGCTTCGATAGCGCCGAGCAATTGATGTTGTTTCCATTGCTTTTCAAGCGGTACGCTGGACGACACACGGCGTGCCATGATCGCTTCGGTTTTTTCCAGTGCGTTGTGGCAATTCACGCATCCCATATTGCTGGCGGGATCGGGCCGCATGTAGCGCAACATCTTTACGCCGTTAACTACTTCAAATCGCGATACAGGTTGCCAATCGATGGGACTTTTCGGGTCGGGCTGGTCTTGTTGTTCGAATTTTTCCCACGCCCATTTCTGGAAATCATCGGTGAGTCCCTGCGTCGGTTCGAGGTTCCATTTACTGAGCGGACGATAGCTATATAAGCCATCGTTATTTTTACTGCTTGCACGACTAACCATTTTTAAATACTGCGCGGGCAATGGGCCAAAGCCCTTATGCTCTATGTATTCGGCTGAAGCACCGAACCCATCGCGTTTTAATTTCTCGACGACTTCGGCCGCATAAACACTGCGCGCACTCAATGCTTGATTAGTCACTACCTCAGCTACTCGAAATGCTTCCAATTCAATAATGCGGGCCTGAGCATGAAGCAGTACGCCGTATATGCCTAACCCGACGATGACCATGATAAACGCAAAAACAATCGGCAAATGTCTAGGTTTGGATAACCATTGAACAAATAGTTGGAACATTTGAATGTCCTTTTGTTTTTTTTGCGTTATATGCCAGTGTATGCGCTATAACTTATTTCTAATGCGCTAAAGGCCGCCCATCCCCTTTAATCAAAAGGGCCCATAGTGCATATGGTATTAATTGCGACAGTCCCCTAAAATGCAAACACCCGTTAAATAAATTTAGCGATTTCACCGGGAATAAGTCCGAGTCCCACACTGCGGTCCACGCCCCCCAACTTAACCGCCTCTTTCGGCATTCCGTATACGACGCTCGTCGCTTCGTCCTGAGCGATCGTTGTCGCGCCGACATCGTGCATTTCTTTTAGTCCCCGCGCGCCATCGTCACCCATACCGGTCATGATGATGCCTAATGCATTCTTGCCCGCGTACTTCGCTACCGATCGAAACAATACATCCACCGATGGCCGATGCCGATTAACGAGCGGACCTTCAAGTACTTCAACATAGTATTGGGCGCCGCTGCGTTTGAGCAGCATATGTTTGCCGCCAGGCGCAACTAAAGCGAGCCCCGGGATCACCCGATCGTTGTGCTTTGCTTCCCGCACTTCTATTTCGCATAAGCTGTTCAGTCGTTCCGCGAAAGACGCGGTAAATTTTTCAGGCATATGCTGAACGATTACGATACCCGGCGATGTGCGAGGCAACGGCGTCAATATAGACTCCAGTGCTTGCGTGCCGCCGGTTGAAGTACCGATGGCTACGATGCGCTCGGTGGTTTGACGTAATGCACCGGTAGGGGCTGTCAATATAGCATCGGCAGTCAGCTTGGGAGCGGCCACTTTCGGTGACGGCGCGATTTTTACGTGCTTTATTTTTGCGCTTGCGGCCGCTTTTACCGCTTGCACTAATTCGGATGCCGCATCCTCCATAAGAAAACGGCGCACACCAATACTAGGCTTAGCAACAACGGTAATGGCACCAGCTGCCAATGCATCCATCGTCGTTTCCGCACCTTTTTCCGTTAATGACGAACAGATCACCACGGGTGTAGGCCTCTCAGCCATGATCTTTTTCAAAAAGGTAATACCGTCCATACGCGGCATTTCGATGTCGAGCACGATGACGTCGGGCCACTGTTTATTCAATTTAGAAATGGCGAATATAGGATCGGCTGCAACGCCTAACACCTCGATAGAGGGATCGCCATTAAGAACCTCGGAAGCCACTTGCCGCACAACCGCCGAATCGTCAACGATGAAGACACTGATTTTCTTCATTTCGCTTCGCCCCCATTGCGGCTGTCTTGTGTGAATGAGCGAACATCACTTTTTCGTACCCATACCTGTCCATTCCAAACATCGAAGAAGATATTTCGATGCCCCACACCACCAAGATCAGAAGCGGCGAAATGCAAACCATGGCGTTTAAGCAATCGATGTCCCGCTTCCGCGTTTTTCGATCCGATATGTTTCCACGAAGTGTGCCGAACCGTAGGAAACATATCCCCGCCGCCGAACATTTTCACTTCATAATCCTTAGGCTGTGTGTTGGCTCGCTTGATTTCATCGAGCAATAAATACATTGCCTCATCAGCGTATTTTCCACTTAAGGCCGAAGCATGCACCGGAACGCGAGCAGGCAATAAATAATGGCACATACCGCCAATGAGTAACTTTGGATGCCACAGAGTAATAGCCACGCACGAGCCCAACAATGTTCGAATTCGCGTATGCCGATCGCCAAAGTAATATTCACCCGGCTGCAAAAAAATCTCGACGATATTGGTAGGTTTTATCATTCTTTGCGATAGACGGAAGGCATGACCGGACGTAACGCATCGCAAACGCCATGCAAACTTTCCGAATGACCGATGGCTAAATAACCACCGCGCTTAATCGATGGAATCAAGCGATTAACCACTTGCCGCTTCGTTTCCGCATCGAAATAAATCATGACATTTCGCAAGAACACCACATCGAACTCACCTACATTGGGCAACGGTGCATTCAAATTGATTTGCATGAAATTTATTTTCCCTCGTATCCGGCTATCCATCAAAAAGGTGCCCTCATGCTTACCTATCCCTTTTAGACAATAGTTGCGTAGATACGACTGAGGAATATGACTTGCGCGCTCGATGGCGTAGTGCCCGCTACGAGCACGCTCCAGTACACGCATGCTGATATCGGATGCGGTTATGTCCCACTGGGCGCTCTCGCCCAATTTATCGGCCAACAGCATCGCAATGCTATAGGGCTCTTCTCCACTAGAACATGCAGCGCTCCAAATACGAAAGCGACCGCCCGCTTGCCACGACGGCAGAACACGATCGCGCAAAAAATCGAAGTGCTTCGGCTCGCGGAAAAAGTAGGTTTCGTTGGTGGTCAATAAATCGATAGCGATCTGCAACTCCTGCGGTTCCCTCCCATCGGTCAGCAAACGAAAGTACTCGCCGTAATTTTTGAGTCCGTGGTGCCGCACTCGTTTTAACAATCGGCCGCAAACCAAAGCCTTTTTCACTGGCGATAAATGAATGCCGGCAAGGCGCCGAAGCAATCCTTGAAACTGCTCGAATTCTCGATCGGAAATGTTGGAAGCCGCACCCTCTACGTCATCGGCCATATTCATCTCCATGAAAATTTATCGAACAGCCTCATGACGAAGTTGCCAAGTCAACGCCGGCGGCTTCTAGCGGTATTGCATCGCTCAACTGCGCGAGATCATCCAATAGCAATACTTTATCGACGTTCAAGATGATGACAAAGCGTCCATTGAGCTTACCCATGCCATGAATAAAGTCCGTGCGGATCTTCGCGCCGAACGAGGGCGGCGGCTCGATTTGATCTTGACGAATTTCC
>Ga0157374_10002028_pt1 | contig 17001 bp, 15 predicted proteins | sample M25metaG_FD_115308 | JGI IMG/M metagenome (GOLD analysis project Ga0157374, IMG submission 115308) | Miscanthus rhizosphere microbial communities from Kellogg Biological Station, Michigan, USA - M2-5 metaG | ecosystem: Host-associated > Plants > Roots > Rhizosphere > Soil | place: USA: Michigan...
GGAAATTCAAAGAAACTCCTGTGCAGAGACGACCGCAGTGGCGCAAACAACAGGTCGACTTGCACGAGATCCGCCCCGTTCGGCCGCGTCTCGCCCGAGACATCGAAGGGTCGGAATCCACGCGCCTCCATGAATTGCAGTACTTCAAGCATCGTTGGCGCGCCCGAATTGTAGGATGCTACCGCTACTTCAAGCTGGATGAGCTCGCAGCGCTGTAGGGTGGCCTCGCCACCCTTGAGCACTTCGAGTTCGGCGCCCTGGACATCAATCTTGAGCATAATCGGGGCCGGCAGTGCCGCCGCCACGTCGTCGAGGGTGCAGCTTACCAATGTTTTCGACTGCCGTGGAACATTGCTTTTTTCGGGAAAGATCGAAGAACCGGTCTCCATCTCGAAGAAGATCTTTTCCTCGCCCGGGCGCGCGGCGAGGAGGGCCTCAACGAATCTTACGGCGGGCAGCTCCGATGTGACCGCCTTGAGATGACCGCGCTTGGATCGCAGCGGCTCGACCATGAGGATAGGAACGCCTGGGAATACCCTTCGCGCCAGCCTCGTCCAATTGCCCTCGTAGGCCCCGACATCGATGATCGAAGCTGGAATGAAACCGCGCCTGGCTACCCTACGATAGGCCAGTTCCTCCGGCGGCGCCTTCGGGCGGACGGGCAGGTATCCGCGGCGCAGTGCGGAGCGTAAACGAGCAGGAAAGAAACTGAGGGCCATTCCTACGACTCCAGCAATTGGACTTTATTGGCGCATCGACCACAGTTAACGCTTAGTGCCGGTTTGTGCGGCACGAAAGGAGTCGCCCCGGGCGTCTCATCTTTCTGGACCAAGCGACAGTTGCCGCTGTTGGGCGCCCGGGCTACAAAATGGGAAACGGGCGACGGTCGCCTGGCCGCCGGCACGGAGGCCTACTTGCAGTTCCGCCAAAATGGGGGTGCCGATAGGGCCCGCTTTATCGCCGCTACCTGGGTTTGTGCTTCGATTGTGGCGACAGGCTTTCTTCTCTCGTGGCCGACGCTCCTCAATGGCGGTCCATTCTTCATGTCGGACACGATAAGCTACATTCGCGGCGCTGCGTCCGCCTTTTACCGCGCGGCGGGTCTGAAAAGTGCTTGGACGAGTGAATATTTTCGGCTTTTCGGTGACGCTGTCAGTCGGCCTGGAATGACAGCGTCAGCCGCCGCCCCAAATATGCCGGTCATACTTAGCGGCCGCTCCGTTTATTATGGGGCGCTTCTCTTTCTCGGGGACTTCGCTGGCAGCTTATGGACCGTTGTCGCCATTCAGAGCACTCTTGGCGCAATCACGATTGTTCTCAGCGCCAAGAACATAGCGGGGATCATGGGGCGGCAGCTGAGCTGGGAAGGTCTAGCCGTCGGCGCGCTCGCCGCAATGGCCACCCCCCTCGCCTATTTTACCGGCTATTTGATGCCGGACGTTTTTGGTGGTTTTGCGTTGCTCGCCGGCGCCAACCTGCTGTTTGCGGAGGCCGCTCAAACCCGACTTGTTCGCGTCTATTGGATGGGGCTCCTCGCGTATGCCCTGGTGGTACATAACGCGAATCCGCCAATTCTCGTCGTGATGACCCTTGCCGGTCTCACCTATGCGCGCCGCCATGCGATAAAATTGCGTGCATCGGAACTCATAGCGATTGCTGCATGTGTTTGCCTCGCTGGTCTGGCGCAGCTCACCTTCAGCTACGCCGTCAGAACCTTAACCGGCGCCCCTCCGCTCGAGCCGCCATTTCTCGCCGCCCGGCTCATCGCCGACGGACCCGGCTATCTTTATCTTGAACGCCACTGCTCGAGCGAAGGCTATATCTACTGCCGAACATTACGAGCCGGCAGACTTTCAAGCGATACCCTGCTGTGGGACGAGAACCCGAACCGCTCGCTATTCAAGGGCCTCTCTCCGCAGGAGCAACGCCTCTCCGCTTCCCAGCAGCGCAAGTTCGTGATTGCGGTCGCCGAGGAAAATCCGCTGTGGGTGTTCACGACCGCTGCCGAGAATGGCCTACGACAGTTTTTCGATTTTCGCCTTGCCGAATTCAACTATGGGGACGTCGGCCGGCAGCGCTTCAGCCAAACTATTCCGCCGCCACTCCTTGGCTCGCTGACGACAACCCGGGCATTTCGCGATACGATGCCAGTGCAACCGATTGAAATCACCTCCGCATGTTCCACGCTCCTATCGCTGCTGCTTCTAGCCTTCCTGCTTGGGGGCGGCGAGGGCAAAGCGATCTACAATCGTGATGCCATACGTGCCTATTGCGTCGCCGTAATCGCCGGCTTGGCCGCCAACGCCTTCATTTGTGGTGTCATCTCTGGTCCACACGGCCGCTATCAAATGCGCGTTGTCTGGATTCTGCCGGTGATCGCTGCCTCAGTGCTCGCTAGCAGAGCGCGGGGTCGTCATCATCCACTTGGAGCCGTCACCGTGGCCGATTGGCAGCGCCGGGATGGAGGAGGAGGAGGCCCCCTTCACCGGGCACAATCGTCTGACTGCGCGCTTCGCACGTCTCTAGGTAAAAGCGGATGAAGTTTAATTGCTTTGTTAGACGCACATGAGGCGTCGGAGTGCGAAGGATGGCCAGCAGCCTGCCTGGCCGGCACCGTTTCGTCGGCGCGAAGCATTGCCGGGCTGGAATCTACGATCAAATCCGGATTAGAGGTGATGGCTGGCTTCAACGCCGTATCGGGCTCAGGAGTATCGCTGGGCGCCGGGATGGTGGACGCCGTTTGCGAAGCCACCTCAGTAGCGGCGGCAATGACCTCAGGCGGCTGCGGCGCTGGCTCCGACTTGGAATAGCTTTGCGAAAAAGCGGGAGGATCGCCGGCGGGCCCCTTAAGGCGGTAGAATATGTGACGACCGATCTGAACCGTCTTATCGAGCGAGTCCGCCCAATAGGGGAGCACGTAGTCGGCGTGATAATGGGTCGCGTGGCCGACCGCTGCGAAGACCAGTCCGTGAAGCGCCTCGTCTGCGATCTCTTGAGCCTGTTTCCACAGGGCTGGCGCCGGCAGCCGAGCAAGAGAGCCGTCACAAGTGAACGTGAACTGGCAGCCTGTAGGCTGATCCGATCCCTGATACACCACACCGCAGATACTCGAAGGGAAGCCCGGATGGTGCATACGGTTGAGCACCACCTGCGCCACCGCCCGCTCTCCCGCTACGCCTTCGCTCGAAGCCTCGTAATAGATGGCTTGGGCGAGGCAATTGAGAGCCCTCGTTTCACTCGTCGGATCGCCGTCAAGCCTGAATGGCGTAGCGGCAGAATCGACTCGACCGGAGAAGCCTCGCTCCTGGTTCAGCTTGAGAGCATTTTCCGGACTGATTGGACGCAGCACGTTGGGCAACAGGGGTGGCGCCAACGGCGCCGGCATCGGGACGGTTGTGCCCGTCTGCCGGTTGGATCCGGGACACGTCCGAGGAACCCACAGTGCAATGGATGCCACTGCAAGGACCGCGATCGAAAGCACCGCGATGATAGAGAGGCGATGCGGCTCACGACGGGGCAATAGGCTTGTCACATCCTTGTTCGCCGCCAGCGGTACGCGATCGCGAAAATCTGCGGCCCGTCCACGAGGTACCGGCGCCATAAGCGGCGAGGGTGGGTACAGAGGCGATGCGCCCACTCCAGCCCCAAGTCGCGCACAACCATTGGCGCACGGCGCTGGTGACCGGTGATAAACTCCAAGGAAGCACCGACACAAAATGCGGTGCCGCGGCTGCCATCCAGTCGTCCGGCTTCGGCAGCGATCAATTCCTGCTGCGGCGATCCAACACAGATGAACGTGAAGCGCGCCTTCTGCCCTGCGACGAATCCCGCAGCCTCCGAACGGGCAAAGAGATCGGTTGCAAGACCCATCGGGGCACGGTGGTGGAGGATCTCCAAGCGGGGAAAAATCTGTCGGAGTCTGTCGATCGTCTGCTGGCTGCCCCCGACCACCCCAATCCGATCTCCGTCCCGTATCACACGCTCGAACAACAGAAGCGTTAGATCGCTTCCAGCGATCACCGGCAGCTCAACACCGTACCAGCGGCTTAGGCGCGATAGGATTTTGCTGTCGCACAAGCAGATCGCTGCGTCCCTATATGCGTCGGCCAATCCCGGAATGTTTGCTGCGGATTTGTGCAGTCGGACGAGGTGATCGACATTTGGCGTGACGACGTAGCTGTATACACTTTCGGGAGTTGCGCATGAGAGGTGCGACAAGAGCTCATCGACGGCCACGCAATCGAAAGCGAGACCCAGAAATTGTTTTCGTTCAGTATGCATTGCTGTCAAAAAAAACGACGTGGGCTGTCGCGAGCAGGATTTTTAGGTCGAGCCACAACGACCAATTGTCGATATATTGCTTGTCAAACTCGACCCGCTGCCTAGCACGCTCAATGGTCCGAATTTCTCCACGCAGTCCGCGGACTTGGGCGAGGCCAGTGAGCCCGGGACGGACTCGATGCCTGCCCGCATAACCATGCACGGCGTCGCGATAGTATCGTTCTCCAACCTTCATCTCGATCGCATGGGGCCTCGGGCCAACCAGCGACATTTCTCCTTTGAGCACATTCAGGAGCTGGGGCAATTCATCGATGCTGAGCCGGCGAAGAACCCGGCCCACGGGCGTGACTCGCGGATCATTTCTGGTCGTTGTACTGGCCCCGTGGAGATCGGTGTGGTGAGCGTACATCGTGCGGAATTTGAAGACCCGGATCAGTTCATTATTGAACCCGACCCGTGGTTGGACAAACAGCACCGGTCCCGGGCTGCTAAGCCGCACGAGCAAGGCTGCGATCGTCATTAACGGCAGGAGCAGGAGGACGATGATACTGGCAAGAAGGAGGTCTTCGGCCCGTTTAATCAGACCGTTGATGTCGCGGAATGGGCGCTGCCAAAGATTGAGCACCGGGATCGCCCCAAGCAGGCGCACCCGGTACTCCTGCACAAGTTCGATCGCCTCGATCGGGATCAGCGAAACGTCCACCGATACCTGGCTTAGCTGGTCGACAATGTCGTGAAGACGTTCGCGTGGGAGATTGGGGACGGTGACAAGGATTTGGTCGACCTCGCCCCGCCTGGCCATATCGGCCAATTGCGCGCAGCCACCGACGAATGGCAGACCCTCTACCTCGGTCGGCTTCGGTCGATCGTCAGCCACTCCCACAAACCGCAGATGTGGCAGTTCTATCGCAGCGACCACGCGCCGGATCAGGTCGATTGAGGCGGGATCGGCTCCGTAGAAGGCAATCCGCTGCTGGATTGAGCCACGTTTGGCGAGCGCCCTGATCCAGCTGCGAACGATCGGTCTAGATATTACCAGGGTAATGGAAAAACTTGCCAGGAACAGGAGCGTAATTCCGCGCGAATAATGGCTGATCAGGCCGAACTGCCAGACGACAGCCGACGCCAAAAGCGTACTTGCGGCGGCATCGACGACGAGTTCGCCATAATCGTTCTCGTGCCCTGTGAGGGTGATGCGATAGGCATGCCGCGAGCTTCGAATTAGGAAGAAGGTGCAAACCGCGACAAACAGTGCGAACGTGTGAACCTGGATGTTTAGTTTGGATCCAACGAGATAGGTGTAGGCGACTAGGCTGACCGGCACGCTTGCCAAGAGGCAGAAGAGATCGGCCGCAAAGTAGAGTGTCCCGCAGATGTTGGAGGTAAAGCGCAGCGACGACCGCCCTGCTGGCGCTTCCTGGTTTTCTGGTTCCTGGACAAGCCGAAGCTTCCCGCCCGGTCGCTCCGCGGGCTGCATCAAATGAACTCCCGTTCCAGCTGCTGCTCCCGTTGCTGCTGGTACTCGTCATCGACTTGCCTGGCTGCGCCGTCTCCAGTCCGAGCAATCATCTGCGTGCGTAGGGCGTGGTAAAGGTCCTCGTCGCCTGGAATGTCGTGGAAAGCATCCCATAAGGTTCGATCGGCACTGCGGCGGTCTCCAGCCGCAACATAAGCTTGGGCCAGCAGTAACCGGTGGTCTGGTGAATTCGGCTCTATTGTAATGAGTCTTTGCGCGTCCCGAACGGCTGAAACGCCGTCGCCTGACTTGAGCTCCAGCCGGGTTCTGGCGCGGAGCGCATAAACATGATCGGGTTCCTCGGCGAGAATAGAATTGAGAAGCCGCGCTGCGTCGGTGCCGTGACCGCCGACAGCAAGTGCTTCTGCATAAATTGCGTTGCTGCTGGAATTGGCGAGCGTGACCGGCAATTGCGGTGCCCCGCCTGCCAGGACCGCGGCTAGCCGCGCCTGCCCGACGGAATTGAAATAGGTTGCGTATGCGAGACGCTGCTGTGGGGGCACTGAGCGCGCGAGGGCCGTCGCCTCCTGAACCGCGGCAGGATCATGCCAGTATTGGGCCCACAGCAACAGGATCGAATTGACCAGGGCCGGCGGAGCCTCAGGTCCGAGGCGAGTTTCGGACAAATGTCTTGCAAGAGCGATGTCGTTTGCCTTGAATGCAGCCTTGATTGCGGTCACGGCTGCAGTCTGGTTGCCGGGCTGAAGTGTGGCGAGGCGAGCGGCCACGGGCGCGATCTTTGGCCAATCGTCGTTCCGCTGCAGTAGAATCAGCAGCGCTTTCAAGGATCCGGCGTCGTTGGGCTTCGCCAGAGCCTGCTGCTCAAGCAGGGCAATCGCGCCGTCGAGATTGCCTCTGGCGACAAGAATGCGGGCTTTCAGAAGCTTGGCTCCGGGATCGAGCGGAGCCATCTCCAACAGTTGGTCCACGTCCTTGTCTGCTTCGTCAAGCTGACGCCGAGTCAGCAAAAGGTAACCGCTCACGAGCCTCACGCTTGGATCATGCGGTGCCACCTGTTCCAGCTCATGTTCATACCGCTGGGCAAGTTCAAGGTTGCCTCCGGCCAGCGAGAGCTGAGATAGCGCGGCCAGCACCTGCGGGTTGTCGCGGTCGAGTTCCTGCGCTCGGGTGAACGCGTAATTCGCGTCGGAGAGCGAACCAAGCTGGAGTTGGACTTGTCCCAGATCCTCCCAATATTCAGCGACATCGTCCCGCGCCGCGACGGCGGCGACAAGGGCATCACGCGCTGCAACCAGGTTTCCAGAAGCCATTGCTGTCTCGTAGTTGGTGAGGGCCTGACTGGCACGCGCATCGCGCGAATTGCACCCTGCCAGCAAGGCACTGACCAGAACCGTCCCGGAACAAGACAGGCCAAAAAGCAATCGTCGTGATTTCATAACTTTCCATATACTAGACCGGGGCTTATGAGATTGTGAACGGGTGTTCGACAGAGAATTGCCCTCGGCGAGCTGAATTGGAGTCGACCTGGTGATCAGACGGATTGTGGCGTTCGTTCTAGTGTTTGCAGGTCTCTTGCTGCTTCCGCAGGTGGCGGGTGCGCAGGCGATGCAGCCCCCAAGCGGTCCCGCCTATCGAATTAATCCTGGAGACGAGCTGGAGGTGCTCGTTTGGGGCGACGATCGCCTCCAGCGCGATGTGCGCGTGCTGCCCGACGGGACCTTTGGTTTCCCGCTCGTCGGCCAAGTCCATGCTGCCGGACGGCTGCCCACCGAGTTGGCCCAGAATATAGCGGTGGCGCTGCAGCCCGAATATAAAGGGCCGGTGCCACAGGTAACGGTAACGGTGAAGGATCCCTCGGGCTATCAGTTTTCGGTAATCGGCAAGGTGAAGAGTCCCGGGAGCTTTACCCCGGGCCGTTACGTCAACGCCCTCGAAGCCATCAGCATCGCCGGCGGCCCAACTGAATTTGCCCAAGTCAACGACATTACCGTCCTTCGCAAAGCGGGTGAACAGCTGCGGACTTTCCACCTTCGACTAGGTGGAATCCTCAAAGGCGACACTGCGGGCGTCAGTGAATCCGAGGTGCCGCAGATTCAGAGCGGCGACACGATAGTGGTGCCATGATGAAATCGGCAATCTCGCGCTGCTTGGTTGCGACGGCAGGGGTAACCGTGCTGGCTTCGCCGGCGACGGCAGATGATATCAAACTGAATTACCTGGAGCTGAGTGCTGGCGCCGGCTATTCCACCAATCCCCTTCTTCGGTCGGCCGATGGTGCCGGGTTTGCCAATGTTTCCGCTCGCGCCGTCCATCAGTGGTCGGGCGAACGAACCACTGCGGAGCTGATCGGCTACTGGGAAGGCACCGCTTATACAAACGGTTACAGCCCATCGAATCTCGTTTCCGCACGGGCGCAGGCGAGCCGTTCGCTGAGCGAAAGGCTCGACATTTCGGGGTCGGCGGAATTCAGCGCCGATTATGCTGGGCAATTGTCCAATCGATTTGTCTACGCCCCAGAACCCGGTACTCCCGTAACTACTCCCGTTATAGCTCAATACCCGGACCTCTATGTTTATAACGGCAGGCAATATCGGCTCGACGCCGATTTGGGATTCGCATGGAAGGCATCGGAGCGGAGCCGGATTCGGGGAGACGCGGGCGTCAACCACGTTGCCTTTTCGAATTCCAAGCTGAACGGCTATACCCTTGAATATGCATCGGCCGCGTACGATCGGCTGCTGTCGCCACGAACGACTGTAGGCGCACAGATAACCGCCAGCCGCACCGATTTCAGCCGATCCGACGACGTAACCGTCATCATCAATCCTGCCGCAACGCTAAGCACTCACCTGTCCGAGGAATGGACGCTGAGCGGGTCCGCCGGGATCATGTTCTCGACCTTGGATAACGGCAGTCGACGCCTCGGCAGTTCAACTGATCCCTCATTTTCCGGTACCGTTTGCAAGCAGTCGAAGAACACCAGCGTTTGCGCGACGGCCGCGCGAGCGGTCACGACCTCGGCTGCTGCCGAGCTGGCCAGTAGCACCTCTTTCGACCTGCAATGGTCTGCCCGGATTGATCCGCGGCAATCTTTGCAGGTTTCAGCTGGATATGAGCGGTTCGACAACACCAAGGGACGCCAAGCGACACTCGCGACCCAAGAATATCATGCGGCCGCGACCTACAGCAAGTTGCTGAATCACCGTTGCTCTGCAGGAGTGGAGGCGGGCATCCGGGGTTTTGACGTACGGGGAGGGGGGCATCATCCGGATGTCAGCGCCTCCGCGTTCCTGCGCTATCGATTGGGCGACTTGGGATGATAGATCCTCGATTGAGCGATTCCGACGGAGCAGCCGGTGGAGGAGTGTGGCTTCTCAACCATCTTCCGACCATCCTGTGGCAGCGGCGGATATATATTCTGGTACCGTTTTTGGTTGTGCTTTTCGGCTCCGCAATTGCTGCATACACGTTACCGACCTACTATCGCTCAAACGCGACCCTTCTAGTACGGTCAGCCGAACTGCCTGCCGCAATCGCGGATGCACCCGGAGCCGATATCGAGGAACGGATCGCAAAGATTCGCGAACAGGTGTTGAGCCGCGGCGACCTCATTCGTCTTATTGAGCAGGACGATCTCTATCCCGAAGATCGCCGTTCCAACTCCATGTCCTACGTGGTCGATAAGATGCGGCGGGCGACCACAGTCGGCGCCCTTGCAAGCGACATCGGTCAGACAGGGACCACCAAGGACAACACGATCGCCCTCTCCCTTAGTTTTGACTATCCCGATCCTGGCAAGGCACAGGCGGTGATGCAGGAATATGTCAACCAGTTCCTGCGCAAGGATAGCGACGAGAGCCAGGACCAGGCAGATGTTGCGGTACGGTTCCTTCAGGACGAAGCAGCCAAGTTGCAAACGCAGATCCAGGATATCGAGAGCCGGGTCACTGCGCTCAAAGCTCAAAACGGCGCGGCGCTTGCCGGGGGCAGCATGCCCTTGGTAATGGACACCGGCAGCTACACTGCGCAAATTGCCGATCTCGAAAATCAGAATCGGCAACTACTTGCCCAGACTGAGCACTCCGACAACTCCGAGTTAGCGCAGGCCGAGGCGGCGCTGGCGAAGGCTCAGGCTGTCTTTAGCGACAACCACCCCGACGTAATCCAAGCGCGCGAGCGAGTTCGGGAACTCAGGCAAGCGGCGGCCAAAGCGGACCCCAATTCCTCGATCCAGCAGCAGGTCCAGGCGAACAACACAGCGATTGCGTCGCTCAAACAGTCTCGCGATGCCGCGATTGCGAAAGAGAATGCGGCGTTTGCAGGGCAGGCGCGCGCACCTGCCATTCTCGAACAAGCATCACAGCTGGAAAATCAGGCAAATGCGCTTCGCGACCAGTACAAGCAGGTCGCGGATAATTTGTTGAAGGCAGAGGCAAGCGCCCGCTTGGCTGACGAGCAGCGCGGTGAGCGTTTGTCTCTCGTCGATCCTGCAAATTTCCCAGACCATCCGCAGTGGCCAAACCGACCGTTGCTGATTGCCGCGGGTGCGGCCGCGGGTATCGTGCTTGGAATCTTCCTTGCCCTTGGTATCGAATTACTGAACCAGCCCCTACGCAGTCCAGGGCAGATCGAAGGAATGGGCCTTCCCGTGCTCGGCCTCGTACCCATTTTTCAATCCCCGCCTCACAAAAGAGGATTGTGGCTGTGGGGCAGGCGGGAGAAGAGCATTGCCTGAGCCGCTGGTCGCAACCACAGGAGCTGTTGCAAAGATGGAGACTGCGCTGCCGACATTTCCGCTGCCGGGCATGCGGAGTGCGGCCGAGATTGCCTGGACGCCCGCCGAGTCGAAGCGGCGCGGCGTCTACGGTTTCGACAGCCTCGATCCCCGCTCCAGAAGCTTCAATCTTATGCGGGCCAAGCTCACCGACATGCAAAGAGAGCACGGATGGCGTCTCGTCGGTGTTGTCTCGGCGACTCCGAGCGTCGGCAAGTCATTCATTGCGGCAAATATCGCTTCGGCCCTCAGCCGTAGTCCGCGGCATCAGACGTACGTCGTTGACGTCGATCTGCGCCGTGCATCTCTGAGCTCGCTTTTTGGCCTCACTCCAAGTTGTGGAATCCGCACCTTCCTTGAAGAAGGCAGCGCAGCAACGGCTCCGGAGGTCTACCGTCTCGAAGGTGAAAGCTTACTGATCATGCCGACTCGGGCGGGCCCAATCCATTCAGCGGAGCTTCTCTCGGGTGAAAGGGCCCAGGCCTTGTTCCGCTCGATGCGTTTGGCTGATCCACACCACTTTTTTCTGTTCGATCTTCCGCCTGTGTTCGCCAACGACGATGCCCTCGCCGCGATGACCAGGATGGACAGCTACATTGTTGTCGCTGAAGAAGGAAAGACCAAGCAGCGTGAGATCGTCGAGACCGTTGGGCTGTTGGGCCGCGAAAAGCTCGCCGGGGTAATTCTGAACAAATATCGGGGGGGCATCATTAGCGAGGGCTATGGTGCCGGAAGCTATTACGTAGAGGGCTACGGGAACAAGGCTGGCGACAAATAGGCAAGCTTTCAAAGTTTGCAAGTCAGCCTGTGCATTGCCCCGCGAAAGCCACGTAGTCGCCAGCGAACGCTGGCGCCGGTCTTTCCGCTCGGCGTGGTTTCAATAAGCGCACCCCTCGACGGCCTCGCCTGCTAGTGGATTGAATCGGGAATTTGATCCCGCTGCGTTGAGCGGGCGAAGGGCAAACGCTCAGCTCTATGAAGCGCTCACTCAATAATCGCGGTCGGGGCGTCACGATTTCGGTGGAGCGTAGCCTGTTTGATACTCGATTTTGGCCGACTGGCGAAGCGTCTTCAGACGTCCTTTAAGCAGGCTCGCGGTCTGCTGTCTGCGGATCGCAGCGATAGCCAGCGATCGCGCCTGATCGGTCGCGACAGGTTGAGGATCGCGGGCGGTTATAACGCTTGCAACCGCATCTTCTCCCACAGGAACGACGAATGGTTCGTCTGCAGGAAGCGTTACGATCTTTCCATAGAGATCTTGCGGCACCACCGCGCTGTCGATCCGCCCGCTCGCTGGTGTGTAATCGATGTGATTGGCCTTGAGCACATCCTCCAGCGCCTGGAGAGATTTTGTTGCATCAATCTGCTGCAGAATTGGCCCTGATGGCGGCATGTGGAAACGGATCTCCTCAAGCGTCCACATTTCGCGTTTTGCGAACATCTGCGGGTGACTTGCTTCAAACTGCGTCACCTCCTGATCGGAGGGCAGCTGTGCAGTGCCGCCGAGCCGCTGTGCGAGCATATTGATCAACAACTCTTGGTTCATTTGCCGTTGCTTTTCGAGGAAAGCCGGCGATTTATCGATGCCCTCACTACGCGCTTGCTGCTCCAGCAGAGTCCGGTCGATCAACCCCTGGAGCGCCCGCGCACGCGCCTGATCCTTGTTTGCTCCTGGGACGGCTTGGGCTGAGGCGAGCGCAGCATTGAGCTGCGGCGCGGTAATCTCCTCCCCGTTCACGATCGCCACACTCTGCCCTTCAGGCTTTTTTGCGCACGCGGGCAAAAGGAGGACAACCGTAAAGGCTGTAAAGATTTTCAGCTGCACTCAAACCCCCACAAGATTGAAATCTCGCCTCTCACTGGTCATAACAGCCCGTGCTTCTATCCGCTAGGCGCGACGTACAGGAACAACGATGGACACAGTTTACGACTGGATCACCGTCTCGCTGTTTGCCGGTCTCATTGTGCTGTTCCTGCAACGTTCGATGTCCGACTCCGCTGACGAGCATCATGACTCCATCTTTCTGTATATAGGCGCTGGACTAGGATGTGCAGTAGCGAACTATGTCGGCAACCAGGGAATGCATGTGATCGCCATACCGCTGATCGTGGCAACGATTGGGTTCATTCTGTATTTTCTGCGGCCCTTTCCGCTGACCCCCGGCCGCTGACATTCAGGCAGCGAGGAATTGCTTGGTTGCGGTGGTAACCGATTGCAACATCGCTTCGATGAACCCGTCCATCAAGGCCGTGGCGGCAACCGGGTCGCTCTCGAGTGTCGAGACCCGGACGAGCACTGCATCGGGAATTATTCCATGCAAATTGTCAATCGCGACAGCAAGCCGCTGTTGTACCCAGCTTGTGGGCAAATGGCGTCCAATGCGCGTCCAGTAGATGATTTGTTCCGTTCGGTCGCCGGTCGTTGCCGAGAGCATGATTGCCGGCACGTCCACTCCTCTCATCTTGAGCCTGTGGTTCTGGATTTGCGAGAGTTGATAGCCCCCCGCGGCGTAGCAAATCTCGGGCCTGTGAATTTGCAATATGCCGGTCTGCGAAGCACTTTGGGCGATAAGCAGCATCACGCCCGGGCTCGAGCCGATCGCATACACTCGTGTTAGAAGCTGGCTATAAAGGGCCCGCGACAATTGGTCTTCCGGCGGGATCACGAGGCCGCTGCTGGAGACGAATTTCCAGGAACCAATTTCCTGCGGAATCACGTCCTCGAGCTTCGCGCTACCAAGGAGGTTAAGATTATTGCGCGGCAGCCGCGCGGCGGCAACTCCTGCAGCCGAGGCGCAAGCGAGACCGATACCGAATTCGCGCCGAGAGTGCGCCGCAATATACTTCGCTTGGATCATCGAATTCTGCTCGCGCGCCAGTCACGCAAGCGCGTAAAGATGCTGTCGATCCCAAACACAGTCATGAGCGCTACCGTGAACATTGTCAGGCCTGCGAAATCGTGCAGGAAGCCCTGGGCGGCGGACTCGCCGAAATAATAAGTGATGAGGATCAAAACGAGCACTCGCACGAAGTTGGAAAAGGTCGCTATCGGAATGACCGAAAGTGCGATCACTGCGAAAGCCTTGGGGTCCGACCGGTGGCGAATGTACGAATAGAAGATGCAGATTGCGCTGAGGCTGATGATTGAGTTCAATCCCGCACAGGCCGCTGCCACAAGAAGTTGGTATTGGGCAATCTCGATGGTGACGCCCGAGCCCGCAATTGGATATCCAAACCAATGGAGTAGGGCGACCGCAGATTGCGAAACAGCGATCTTGATCGGTTGCGTAACCGCGGCCACCACCGAGTCAGGAGGCGGAAGCGCCAGCGCAAGGTAGACAAGCGGGAACCAGACTGCCCGCAGAAGCGCTCCGCCAAACAGAAGATAGGCAGCGCCGATCAGCGCAAAATACATCGCGAAAGCTTCAATTTCGAGAACGCCCGTAATTCGCGCTAATACATAGACGGCCAGCATCGGTGCCAGCACCCCAGTGCCCAATGCCAAATTGCCTGGGCTTGTTGGCGGGCGGGTTCGGCTAAGCTCGCGCCACAAAAGCCATGCTCCGGTTGCCACTACGATGGGGCCGTGGCCGCCTTGCTGAAGGGTCCACTCCGAGGTCGCGACCTCGAACATCGTGGGTATGAATAGCGTTAGGACTCCCACCAGCAGTACGACGGCAGAGGGACCAAAGGCGCGAGAGAGCGCGGCCGGCGACCTTGGCGCGCGAGCTAAGAGCATCGGTCCGCCGATCGGTTCGAAGACGTCTCGCCCGAATGCATGGCGCAAGCTAGAACTGCTCCGAACTACTGGCAAGCCGGCGTCATGACCGCTTCTAGATGGGACAAGCGATGCAAGTGATCACAATCGTCTTTTTGCTGCTCGCTGCGTCAGTGTGGTTTCTGACCGCCTTTTTCGCCGTTGAAGTGACGGCTGGGCTGAGACCCCTGCCGGCGGTCGAGTTGCTGCCAGCGCTTATTCCCGACGCGGTCATTGTAGTGCCGGCCCGCAATGAGGCGGCGGTCATCGGCGAGACAGTCACTATGCTGACGAAGGCAAAGAGCGAGAAGATGAAACTCCTCGTCGTCGCCGACAATTGTTCGGATCAGACGGCGGAGCTTGCGCGACTCGCCGGCGCTGAAGTCATCGAGCGGAACGACCCCGAGCGTCGCGGCAAAGGCTATGCCCTGGCCTTCGCCGTGGAAGCACTACGATCGGCGCCCCCATCGGTGCTCCTGGTAGTCGACGCCGATTGTACGATCGACGGCACCAGTCTTGAACATTTGGCTGCAGCAGCGTTTGCATCGAACCGGCCCTGCCAGTCGGTCAATCTCCTTCGAGCCCTCCCGGAAGGGTCCCCGATGGTCCAGATTTCCAGTTTCGCCTTCATGCTGAAGAATCTGGTGCGTCAACGCGGCCTCCAGCGGCTTTCCGGTCGAATCCATCTCACTGGAACAGGGATGGCAATTCCATTTGGCCTGCTGCCGTTCACCGCGCTTGCAAGTGCGAGTATCGTGGAAGATCTGTCGCTAGGACTGGATTTGGCACAGCAAGGATTCCCTCCCAGGTTGGTTGTCGACGCCCTAGTTCTCAGCAGCCCTGCCTCGCAAAATGACACGCTGGTCCAGAGGCGGCGCTGGGAAGGCGGTTTTCTTGCGACTTCGTTAAGGCGTGGTCCCAAGCTTGCATTCGACGGTGTTCGGTCCTGCGATTACCGGACGCTCCTAGCCGGAATCGATCTGATGGTACCGCCACTGACCCTGTTAATATTGGTGAATGTGGCTATCCTCACCTTCGCTTTCGTCATGGCTCTTTTTGGACTGAGTTTGGCACCCCTAGCTTTTGGTCTTTTGAGCCTTGCTTTTGCGGCGTGCGCAATCACTCTCGCCTGGTATAGGGAAGGGCGCGCGCTATTGGACGCTTCTGTCCTTTTGCGTGTTCCGCAGTACCTCGTTTGGAAAATCCCGCTTTATCTCTCACTTGGAAGACGGGGTGCTCCCAAGGAATGGTTGAGGACCCGCCGTTGACTGGCTGCTGTTGACCGCAACTACGATCGAAATTCCGATCACCAGCAGAGCTAAGACGATCGCCTCGCGCAGGCCGAAGCGTATGATCAGTGAGGGCGGACCCGGCCGGAGCTTGCGGGTGGAAGCCTGGAACTGCCGCGAGAGCGCTTCGCTCGAAAGTTGGATATCAAATTCCGTCTCGATTTTTGCTCTCGCTTGAACTCTGACTGAAGCGCGCAGCTCGCGATCCTCGAGGAGGCGCACGATCTGCGTTGCGAAGTCGTCCCAGTCAGACGGAGTGAACAGCAAGCCGGTCGCACCGTGCTCGACCAGTTCCGGAATTCCCGCTAGCCGGGATGCTACTACCGGTACTCCCAGTGCCATAGCTTCCATCAGCACAACCGGAAGTCCTTCGAGCAGGCTTGGCAGAACCAGCAGATCTGAATCTGCGATTTGGGCGAGCGTATCGCCTTCCGAGCAGGCTCCGAGGAAATCGATCCGTTCAGACAGCCCTAGCCTTGCCGCAAGTTCGACGAGCTCCTGCCGGCAGGGACCATCGCCAACGAGCCGCAGCCTCGCCAAAGGATATTGCTCCGAAATCGTAAGGAACGACCTGAACAAGCCGGCGTGAGCCTTTTCTCGTGACAGACGTCCGACACAGACCAGCGATCCGTCATTGACCGCGCGTATGGCCTTGGGTGTAAAGGTCAGCTGCTCCGGCCTCACTCCGCAGCGGATCACCTGCAGCTTTCCCCACTCGGCCGGAGGGATAGTCCGAAGCCCCTGGGCGCGCATGAACCACGAGGCGCAAGCGACCCAGTCGGCCGCCTTAATCTTTTCTCCCAGAAGGAGGCCCGCGGGATAATCGGTTTCCGAGATTCCGTGCATCGTGAAGCTCCAGCCGATTCCGCTGAGCTTTGCCGCAAGAAGACCAACTGTTGCGGCCGAATTCGCGAAATGATTGTGGAGATGGACGCAGCCGCGGCGAGTCACTTCGCGGGCGAGGGTCACAGCTTCTGCAAAATGCGCGCCGGCGAGCAGCAGCGCCCGCACTCCCGGCGGCCGGTGGGCAAGGGCCAGACGCGCGGTGCTGAGATAGCGGCGTGGATGCGAGGCAAGCCACGTTAGGTGGGCGAGTACGAACGTGTGCGGCTTCTGCTGGAGCACACAATAGGTTCGGGCCGCTGGGTCAAGCGCGGAGGATTGGGCGACGCCCGACCTTATGCTGAAAGGTTCGATCCTCCACCCTTTCAGCTCCAGCGCTGCAATTTCCCGTGCAATGAAGGTGTGCGACGGAGCTGGGTACTGACTTGTGAGGTATGCGACAGGCGCCAGTGTAGCTTCATCGGCAATTATCGGGTCGGTGCTCGCAGATGACGAGGTGTATGGCATGGCTTTCAGGCCGCCTTCAGGCTTGCGATCACGGGAAAGAGAGAGTGCAAATCCCCGGTGAGGCCGATCGCCC
>Ga0157374_10002030_pt1 | contig 16995 bp, 16 predicted proteins | sample M25metaG_FD_115308 | JGI IMG/M metagenome (GOLD analysis project Ga0157374, IMG submission 115308) | Miscanthus rhizosphere microbial communities from Kellogg Biological Station, Michigan, USA - M2-5 metaG | ecosystem: Host-associated > Plants > Roots > Rhizosphere > Soil | place: USA: Michigan...
CTTCGAGGGTCATGATGTTTACGCCCTCGGTATTGATGTGATTCAGAATGGAATAGAGCGTTGTGGTTTTACCGCTACCGGTCGGGCCGGTGACGAGAATGATGCCTTCCGGCCGGGCGATCATGAGCTTCAAGAGCGTCAGTTCTTTGTCACGCAAACCCAGTTTATCGAGCGGCACGATACCTTTTTGCCGATCCAGAATACGCAGCACGATGTTTTCACCGTGGGCCGTCGGCTGCGATGCGACGCGGAAGTCGATCGGGTGGCCCGACATGGTGAGCGAAATCCTGCCGTCCTGCGGTGCGCGCGTTTCCGCGATGTTCATCTTGCACATCACTTTTAGCCGTACAACCATGGCGGGCCAATAGTGTTTATGCAATGAGCGGATTTGCCGAAGTACGCCGTCGATCCGATAACGGATGCGCAAAAATCCTTGTTCCGGTTCGAAGTGAATATCCGATGCGCCGCGTTTCACCGCGTCGTTGAGCAATGCATCGATCAAGCGAACCACAGGCTGGCTGTATTCCTCCGAGCCCATTTGCAGACTTTGATAATCGATCTCGCCGGTTTCGATCTCGTGCAGAATGCCGTCGATGGATAACTCGAAGCCGTAGTACTGCTCGATACCGACGGTGATATCCGATTCGCGGGCGAGCAGCGGTTCCAGACGGAATTCGTCGCGGAGTAGGGCGCGTATTTGATCCAATGCGACGACGTTGGTCGGGTCCGATACGGCCAGCATCAATTTGTGCGTATCGCGGTCTACCGCAACGGGCAATACATGATAGCGACGCGCGGTTTCCTTCGGGATCAGCGCCAATGCGGCCGGATCGACGATGGTATTCGATAGGTCGATGGAAATTTGCCCGAGGCTTTCGGACAGAATGTCGCGAATCGTTGCTTCCGTGAGGAAACCCAGTTGCACCAGCAACTTGCCGAGCGGTACGGGAGATTTTTTTTGCTCCGTCAACGCAATGCGCAACTGATCCTCGGAAATCATCCCCTTTTGAATGAGCACTTCTCCGAGCGGCTGTGCTTCTCGGCGCACGGCCGTCATGGTTGGGTCGCGGTTGGGTTGGGGCGGTGGTGTTTTATTGTTCATGGCGGTAATTGGTTTAGCCGAGCGGCGACATCCGCCGCATTGAATCCAGCCGGACGCGACGCGGCTAATGTCAGCGCCTTGTTGTAATAGTCGCGTGCCGGTTTTGTTTGTCCAAGATGTTCGAGGCTCACCGCTAGATTGAAGGCGTGATCTGGATTAGTGGGGTCAAGCCGATACGCATCGAAGAAAGACTGTTGCGCTTCGTTCCATCTTGCCTGCCCTGCATAGAGATGGCCCAGTGCGCTATGTGTCGGCGCAATTAACGGATCGGCGGCGATATTCGCTTTTAGTTGAGCCTCGGATGCCATTGCGTTCTGGCTTGTTTGCATCGCCGCCAAACCGGTACGAGCGACGGCGTTTTTCGGATCGATTTCCAGTGCTCTGCGATAGTAGACCAATGCGGCAGCTTGATCGCCGGTCGACGCGGCAATCGTCGCTAAACCGAGGTAGGCATCCAGATTGAAAGGATCATCGCGCACGACCAATAAATATTGCTGCTGTGCCACCGGGTAATCACCTTGCGTTAAGGCTTTATAGGCTGTTGTCAGTGGCGTGCTTACCGGAACGGTTTCCGCGATGTTTACTTTTATTTGCGGATATTTTTTGGTAGAGGCCGGCGTGACGGTTGATGCAATGCTTTTGGCTACAGCGGGTGCGGCGCTCGGGCGATTTGGAGATTGTATTTCCGCTTTTATTTTATCGGGCGCAGGAGACTCGGCTGCGTCGGCGGCTTTGTTAGGCGCGTTTGCTGCTGCCGTTGTCGGCAGTGCAGGCAATGACTGGGATTTAAGCGGCGCATTCGACGGTGTTGGCGGGCGTACCGTAGGATAAGTCAGAACATACCAAAGCCAAAATACGCCGGCGGCGATTGCAAGTAGCGACAAACCGCCGAGCAGCAGCCATAACGGACGGTTTTGCATCTGCGGTTGTTTGGCGGTGAATACGGTACGTGCCGCTTCCTGCTCTGCCCGCCGCGCTGCACTGCCGAGTGTTGGACCGGGCGCGACGCCTGCCATAGCGGCGTTGGATTGATTAGCCGGTTTATTGGCGCTTTCAATCGGCTCGAGCGAAAGCGATGAGCCTTGCTTGGCTTGCTCCGCTCTTTTTAGCGCATCCAGCAGCAGGCTCATGGCTATTTCCCGGGGGGCTCCTTATAGGGGGCTGCGTTATCTTCGCGGCGGAAAAACTTTTTATCGGGTAATAATCCTTGATAGTCTTGCAGCGTATCGGCAAGACTGGCTTCACGCACAACAATAGGACGAAGGAAAATGACTAGTTCGGTTTTTCCACTGGTGTCGTTGCGGTAACTGAATGCATCACCAACGATGGGTAGGCGGGATAGAACCGGCACGCCGTCTCGTTGAGTTTTTTCGTTATCTTGCATTAATCCCCCCAGCACCACTGTCTGGCCGCTTGGTACGCGCAAGATGGATTCCAGTTCGCGCACCTGTATCTCCGGAATTTTATTGACTACATCCGTTACGCCTTGCAGTGCGGGCGTAGGATCGTTCACGAAGCCGCTGATGCGAGAAATGGTGGGACGTATATTGAGAGAGACGTCGTCGTTATCTCCAACTTGAGAGGTAACGCTCATGACCACTCCAATAGGTACTGTGTGCAGGGTGGTTGTGAAGGTACGGCTTCCTGGCGTGGTCTGAGTTGCTTCAGTAATTCGTACGTCGGTGGTGAAATAAACTTTTTCATCGACAACCTTCAAAAGCGCTGTTTGATTATTGAGCGCCATGATTTTGGGGCTGGAAAGTACCTTGGTCGTGCCGAACTGTTGGAGTAGTGAAATGGTGGCGGTGATGTTGGAGGCGTTAGGATTCGTGTAATCCAACTTGAAGACCGGTGTGGAACTAAAGTTGCCGGTGCTCAACGACTGGGTGAGACGAATTTGTCCGCCGCCGAGATTGACTAGCCGGCCCCAATCGACGCCTGCTTGATAGGCATCGTTCAATGTGACTTCCACGATCGTGGCTTCGATTAATACCTGGCGTTTAGCGGAGCCAATGACCCTATCGAGAAACTCCTGTACTTTTTCATGCTGACGGGAAGTGGCGCGAATGGCGAGAATGCCGCTTTCCGGGTTGGCGATGACGCTTGCTGCTTCTCGGAATTCGAGTGTTGAACTGGTCGACTGTCCCGTTGCTTGATTGACCGATCCAGCCGAACCTGGGGGCAATCCCGTACTTTGACTGGTAGCGCTGGGGGTATTAGGAGGCGCTAGATTTTTTGTGGCATGTTCAACCGTGGCAGCGTTGTTTGCTTCGGTCTGTGTTTTGGGAATCAGCTTGTCAGTTTCTCGCAGAAGATCTTTGATATTCGCAGTAAGTGTTTCCCAAAATCGATTCTTCGACTCATTGGTAACTTTGGTCGTTGAACTATTCGTCGCGCTTCCGCCCCCGCCACTGCTTCCGCCCCCAGTACTCGTGTCACCCCGTCCCGTGACCGCGACCTGGGTAGCTAGACTGACGGTTCCGTCGGACGTGCGAGCGATGTTCACGTAATCGATTTTGTAAGTCCTGAGAACGGGTTTGTCCGGCTCTACGACAAAGTTTGTTCCTTCCATCTCAAACCGCATATCCACCTGCTTCGCTAGTCGCGTCAATATCTGCGGTAAGGTCTGGTCGATAGCGTTTAACGTTACGGTCCCTTCGATGCCGGGATGAACGTCGATATTTACTTTCGCGTCTCGTGCCAAGGCGAATAGCAGCTCGCGTACCGGAACATCATTGACGACGACGGAATAGCGCTCCACTTTTGGTTGCGGCTGTGGGGGCGGTGGTAAAGGCACTGGGCGCACCAGGGATGGAATGGTTCCAGCCGCCTGAGGTGCGGAGTTGGCGTGGATATGTCGATCGGCGGTGGCGAGAGGTTGAGTTCCGCAGCCAGCGACGAGTAACAAAATACCGCAAGCAAACAGTGGTTTAAAAGACATGGTCCAATCGATTGACGCGGCCGACGCCAATATTGTGGTTTTAGATCTTATATATTAGAAATCAGACTAATGCAAACGTCTTTTGAGGGCATTTCTAGCAGTTCGCGAGCTTACGGTGTTTGGCTCGGATTTGGGTAACCCGCCTCGAGGCGGATCATTTGAATGCTGCGCAGATAAGGTTTGAACTGGCGCACTTCGGTCGGCAGTTTATTAAAGGCCGCCAAAGCGGTGTTGCGGTCAGTGAAGCTGCCATATACCACGCTCACCTTGGCGGTTTTGCCGAGGGTTAACGGGTAAGCATGAATGCGGTCGGCTCCCAACGATTGTTCGCTTTCATGAATGAAACCTAATAGCCGGCCGGTTTCATTGGCATTCGCCAATATCAATTGAATGACCCAGTGGGATGGTGTTTCCTGGGATAGCCATATTTTCGAGGCGGCTAAGCGATCGGGTAATGTGTCGGCGGAAGCGGAGGATGCAATCTTTTGGGATACCGCCATGGGGGACGGATTCACCTCGCCGGAAGGTGGGGGCGCGCTGGGAGGCGCTTTAGCTACCGCTTCCGGCGTTTGTGTTGGTTGCGACAAGCTATTGGCCGGTACGGGGTGTGTCGCAATCCAGCCTGCTGTGAGGAGTACGCCAACGACCAATCCAACAGTTAAGCTGCCGCCAATCAGCCATGGCGTACGATCGGGTTTGAGCGCCGTGGAAAATTCGCTATCTCTAATCGCGGCTTTCACATGGGCTGGACTAACGCTATGAGTGTTGCTGCTGAACGCGGCAAGCAAACTTTTGTCGGCGATGATATTGATCCGCCGACTCAATCCGATGGAAGTCTTGTATATCAACTTTACACAGGCGGCATTGAAAACTTCGGCGCCTTTATAGCCCGCCGCCCGCAGCCGGTGGCGCAAGTATTCGTGCACATCTTCCAACGTCAACGGCGATAACCGGAAACTATGGGTGATTCGTTCACGCAATTGACGCATTTGCGGCTTGGCCAGGTTTTCATCCAATTCCGGTTGGCCGAACAGCACTATTTGCAGCAACTTGGATTTATTCGTTTCCAGGTTGGAAAGCAGGCGAATCTCTTCCAACGACTCCAGCGGCATGGCGTGAGCTTCATCGATTAGCGCAACGACGCTTTTGCCTGCCGCATGTAGTTCGAGAAGATGCTCCTGTAAACGCTTCAGTAATGTATTGGGCCCGTTGTCGCCGGTTTCGATACCGAGATCGGCGCAAATCGCTTGCAGCATTTCGTCGCGATTTAAGCTGGGAATGGCCAAGTAAATCGTTGCGACGGAGTCGGGCAGGCGTTCCATGAGCACTCGACACAGCATCGTTTTGCCGCTACCGACTTCACCGCTGACTTTCACGATGCCTTCACCGTGGGTAATGGCGTAAATCAGCGCATCTAATGTGGCTCCCCGATTGGCGCCCGCAAAAAAGAATTCTGTATGAGGCGTGATCGTGAATGGCGGTTCGGAAAGGCCGAAATGATCGAGATACATCAGCTTCTACCCATTTTTGTTATCGCCCCGAATCATCTTTGGAGGGACGCCCGAGCGCCTCCATGCGGCTATAGAGCGTCGTCCGATTAAGGCCAAGCAGCTTGGCTGCCTGGCTGACATTGCCATGAGCAATATCCAATGCCGCGTCGATGTAGAGCTGCTCCGAGCTTCTTAGCTTGTCGGTTAAATTGAAATTTCGATTGTGTAACAACTCAGCTCGGGCTATTTCCAACGGATTGCGAGTGTCGGGCTTTTGGTCGAGCTCGGCGGTGAGCGGCGACAAATCCAACTCAGCTTCCAATTCGGCTGCGCTGATGGTGTAGCCGGGGTGTTTGGTTGTGAGTCGAATGACTATGTTTTTCAATTCCCGCACATTGCCGGGGAAATCGTAAGCCAGCCAGAGCGTTCTCGCTTCAGGCGTCAAATCCACCGGCCGTGTGCCGCTCTCGGCGGCGTAGATATGGCGGAAGTAATCGAATAGTTTCAACCGATCATTACCCAGATCGCGCAATGGCGGCGCGGTCAACGTGAATACCGACAGCCGATGATATAAGTCGGCGCGGAATTGTCCATTTCTAACTTCGCTCCGTAAATCTCGATTCGTCGCGGCGATGATTCGCGCCCGCGATACCCGCGGTTGCGTTTCACCGATGCGTTGGAATTCGCCGTTTTCCAGCACGCGCAGTAGTTTCGCTTGGAAGTCGATGGGCAATTCGCCGATCTCATCGAGGAAGAGCGTACCGGTTCCGGCATCTTCGAAATAACCGGCCTTTGTGCCTGTGGCGCCGGTGAATGCGCCTTTCACATAGCCGAATAGGGTTGCTTCTACTAAGGTTGGCGATATGGCCGCGCAGTTCAGCGCGAGGAACGGTTCTTTTGCGCGCGGCGATAAATGATGCAAGATGGCAGCGATAATTTCCTTGCCGCTACCGGATTCGCCTTCGATCAAAGCTGGAAAACTGGACGCCGCATATTGAGCGATTTGTTGTTTTAGCTTTTGTATAGATGGACTTTCACCCAAGATTTGCGGCGCCTCAGCGTGCTGACCTTGCCACGCTTGCGTATCGGGAAGCCGTAGCGCGCCTTGCAAAAGTTCGCGCAAATACTCCGGATCACAGGGTTTGGGGACTAATTCCAGTGCACCTAGCGTCCTCGCTCTGCGGGCATAGGATTCTTCGTTTTGTCCGGTGAGCACGAGAATTTTAATTTGCGGCGCATGAGCAAGTAGCTCGCCGATCAACTTGAAACCTTCATTGGGCAGTTGCGGTGCGGGCGATAAACCCAGATCGACCAGCGCTAGCGCGGGCTGCTTAGGCAATCGACGTAATAATGCAATGGCTTCTTCTCGATCGAACGCGACATCGACTGTGAAGTCGCGGCTGAGAAAGAATTGCAGACTTTCTCCGATCAGCGGATCGTCATCGACAATGATGAGTCCGGGTTTTGTGCCGGGATCGGATGCGTGAGTCGGCTCCATTCGAAAGGGGCTCTAGTGAAAAACTGATTGAGAATACTCTCCGACTTCTATGAACGCTAGCCGGATGTCAATCCAACCTTTGACCTAAGTCGTTTTGCTGCTTATCTATCGTCATCGACTCCTGTAGATTTCGGCCTGCTTAATTTTTCAATAAAAGCATTAGGACCAATAACTTAGTTGCGTTGTTGCGTTGTCGTTTACTGCAATATTACCTCTGGCGACGTCGACAAAAAATTAAGGTAAATATTAAGGCGGCGGATTTACCCGGCTTGCCTTCATTACTAAATAAAAATTGTTTCCTGGGGAATTGGATGCGCCGGCTATCCATATGGTTTTCGCTTGTTTTTTTTCTTTTCTCATCTGTTGTTGCTCATTCAGGATTCCCCGTCTGGTTTACAGATCACCAAGGGCTTTATAGGCTCGATCCGATAGCGGGTGGCATTACCGCATCCCTACCGATCCGTGTTATCAGCCCGATTTGTCGAAGCAATACGGTGTTGCCGGTATCGATTTGAACGCCTGCCGATCTGTCGATGAAGAAATCGTGGCCTCAGCACCGGTCAGTGTCGCATTGGTCAGCAGCAACGCTAATAGCCCAGACGCGATTACGTTCGACTTCAGCGCGGCACCGATTCCGATCAACGCAAGCGACTTATATCTGCAAGTGGTTTTTCTCGGTAAGCTGGGCAATGAAACCGGCGCGGTCGCGGTGGCGACCCAAGATATTCCCGAGCCGACGTTTCAGACCTATATCAATTCGACGGACTATGTGTGGCGCGGCAGCCAGTGGTACACCGCGCAGCAAGCGATGACAGATTGCAACGCGATGGGCGGTGCAACCTATTACGGCTACGCTTATTCGGTGTGCGATTTCAATGCGATTCCGCTCACGATGTCTATCGGCTTTCGCGGCTACGATCCAGCGCAGGTCAGGCCGACTGTGCTGACGCCGGTGGCGACGCTCGCCGCATTGCCGCCCGGACGGTTTGCCCGGTTGGCTGTGCTGGTGGACGGGACTATCAAGCAGGAGGCGATTTTTGCGAATAATCCGACGACCTTCTTCGAAGAGCCGCTCGTTGCCAATGTTGATGTTTATCCTGTGATTGACCAGGCCAAGATTGATACTACCTATAGTAAAGAGCCTTATCGCCAGGTGCGCAATGCTTATGTTTACCAAGATCCTGCCGGCACGCCCACGACCTCGCTTGATACCTACAACTTCATCAGCGGCATGTTGCTTTTCGACCGGTCGAAACGAATCGCACAACAGCAAGCGCCCGATTTGAATGCGTTACCGAACGTGACGCAGTTTGCGCCGTATGCGTTCGGGACGATTAATTTTTAATTGATCGTGGCTGAGCGCCGTCGAGCGGCCGGCGGCACAGGCAACATCGTTGCCTATTATGGGGGTGACACCAACAACGCTGCGTCGGTGTCGTTCTATTAAGCACCATGCTGATGGGCACCGCGGCGACCTTGATCACCGTTGGCGTGACGGCGTTCGAGCCTAACGGCTTACCGACTATGTTGCTCAACTGATCATTTGCAAAAAGGCGGTCTCTAAATCATGGGTTCCTGTGGATGCGCGAAGTTCGTCCGGCGTTCCACAGAAGCGCAGTTGACCATCATGCAAAATGGCCATGCGGTCGGCTAATTCATCTACGTCCGCCAACTGATGAGAGGTAAAAAACACGGTTGTTCCGTTGCGTTTTAGTTCGTTGAGTCTTGCTTTCAGTAAAGCGCGGGCTTTAGGGTCGAGGCCGCTCATTGGTTCGTCGAGAATAAATACGGGCTTTGCCGTTAATAATGTGCCGGCTAGTCCAAGTTTTTGCGTCATTCCTTTGGACAGTGTGCGAACGGGGCGTGGTAGTGTTTGAGGATTGAAGTCGAGCGCCATTAGCATCGCATCGACATTTGCAGAATCGAATGCGATCCCATGTAGGCGTCCCATCATGTTCAGGAAATCGTGACCGGTTAAGTAATAGGGCGGGGTGAAGCGTTCCGGCAGAAAGACTAAGTTTTTCCGCGATTCCGGATTTCGATGTGATAGGCCGCAGATTTCAATTTTGCCGCTGTCGAGTCCGCAAAAATCGAGTAGGCACTTGATCAAGGTTGTCTTGCCCGCACCGTTGATGCCCACGAGAGCGAAAAATTCTCCTTGTTGAACTGAGAAGCTAACGCCGGAAAGCGCAGCGACGGCGTTGGTATACCGTTTGATAAGATCGGAGAAGAGAAGCGCATTGGTCATCATTGTGTAAGGCGTAGTCGCGGGCGATGGGATTATATGGGGTGCCTGCTATTTACGCATTCACCCTAGGCCGCCAGGCGAATCCTGCTACTCTTAAAAGTGGTTTGAGTGGTATGCGTCGGTCTTTCCATTTAGAATGACCATCTCACAAAATATAAACACCCTATTTCCTTTCGTGTCCGATACTAATCTCATCGAGATCAAAGATCTCGTTTTTGGTTACAGCAAGCAACGCACGATTCTCAAAGGCATCAACATGACCGTGCCTCGTGGCAAGGTCGTTGCTTTGATGGGCGGCAGCGGTTGCGGCAAGACCACATTGCTCAGAATGATCGGCGGTCAAATAAGACCGACTAAAGGCCATGTCAAAGTGGCTGGACAGTCGATCCATGAACTCGATCAAGAGGCGCTTTACCACATGCGCCGGAAAATGGGCATGCTCTTCCAATTCGGTGCGTTGTTCACCGATCTTTCTGTATTCGAGAACGTCGCCTTCCAAATGCGCGAGCATACGGATTTGCCCGAGGATGCCATTCACGACTTGGTTCTGATGAAGTTGCATGCGGTCGGGTTACGCGGCGCAACTCGTTTGATGCCTTCGGAGTTGTCGGGCGGAATGGCGCGTCGCGTCGCATTGGCGCGAGCCGTTGCGTTGGACCCGATGCTTATTATGTACGACGAGCCGTTTGCCGGTCTCGATCCAATTTCTCTCGGCGTGATCGGTAACTTGATTCGTCGGCTCAACGATGCACTGGGAGCGACGTCATTGGTAGTTACCCACGACATACAAGAGTCCTTGAAGATCGTCGATTACGTTTACTTCATGTCGGAAGGTGGCATTATCGCCCATGGCACGCCGGATGAAATGCGTAATTCGGATATGCCTTTTGTCCATCAATTCGTGCATGCGGAAATGGATGGGCCGGTGCGTTTCCATTATCCGGCTTGCGATTATGCCGAGGTGTTGGGTTTGAAAAAGCAAGAGGCATCCAATGTTTGAGCGTTTGGCTAAGTGGGTCGCTAACATCGGCTCGAAGACTATCAACGCCATTTGCCGCATCGGTTCGGCTAGCTACTTTTTGGTGCGGATTTTGTTTTATTCCGCGCCGAGCTTTACCCGGCCGCATTTGACCATTCGCGAAATCTACTTCGCCGGCGTATTGTCGTTGATCATCATCATGGTGTCGGGATTGTTTGTCGGCATGGTGTTGGGTTTGCAGGGTTATGAGACATTGCAGGTCTACGGTTCCGAAGAAAAGTTAGGTGTATTGGTGGCGTTATCGCTGGTGCGCGAATTGGGACCGGTAGTGTCCGCTTTGCTCTTCGCTAGTCGCGCTGGTTCGGCAATTACCGCGGAAATCGGTTTGATGAAAGCGACGGAGCAGATTTCAGCCATGGAAATGATGGCGGTCAATCCGATCTCACGGGTCGTGGCCCCTCGTTTTTGGGGCGGCGTGGTATCGATGCCCTTGTTGGCGGCATTGTTTTCCGCCATGGGCGTATTCGGCGCTTATATCGTCGGTGTGCGGTTGATCGGTATTGACGAAGGCGCATTCTGGTCTCAGATGCAAGCGGCGGTCGATTTTCGTTATGACGTGATGAATGGCGTCATTAAGAGCATGGTTTTCGGCGTGGCTATTGCCGCTATCGCAACTTTCGAGGGGTTCGATGCGCCGCCTACGGCGGAGGGCGTATCGGGAGCGACTACGCGTACGGTTGTGCACTCCTCGCTTCTCGTGTTGGCGCTAGATTTGGTGTTGACCGGTTTTATGCTGCGTGGCTGGAAATGAGTGATTTAATGAGGCCCGATGGGGCGGGGCTTAAAGGGGCTGAGCGCAATTTGTCGGAGCTGCTCACTATGGATTTTGGAGATTGATCAATGGAACGAAGCACAATTGATTTTTGGGTGGGAACGTTTGTACTCATGGGTTTCGCCGCACTAATGGTGTTGGCGCTGAAGGTGGGTAATCTTGGGGCGGGTGGTGCAAAAGAGACATATACGATCATTGCGCCATTCAACAATATCGGCGGACTCAAAGCGCGGGCGCCGGTGCGAGCAGCGGGGGTTACGGTCGGCAGAGTGGTCGAGATCTCGCTTGACACCAAGAAGTACGAGGCTAATGTAAAAATGGCCATCGATAAAAATTACCCGTTCCCAAAAGATACATCGGCTGCGATTCTGACATCCGGGATCCTGGGCGAAAACTATGTCGGTCTAGATGCCGGTGGCGACGACGATAAGCTACAAGATGGCGATAAGGTCGCCATTACGCAGTCCGCCGTAGTGCTTGAGCGGCTGATCGGGCAGTTTTTGTATAGCAAAGCCCAAGAATCCGGCGACAGTAAACCGGCGGCGGCTGGCGGCGTTAACGGGAAGTAAGTCGGTTTGCGATTTGAAGAATGGCAACCGGATTAAACCTTTTGCCATTAACTCGTTCAAACCACTACTCAAACAAATCATGGGAAGAATATGAAAATTCGTAATCTACTGGCTGTATTAGGACTTTTTGCGGTTACTGCCTTTGCGGCCGACGTAACGCCGCCCGATGTGTTGGTTAAGACCACCGGCGAAGAGGTGCTGACCATTCTTAAACAGGATAAAGACCTTCAAGCGGGTAATACGAAAAAAGCGATCGACTTAATTGAGACCAAAGTGCTGCCCCATTTCGATTTCACCCGCATGACGCGACTCGCAATGGGGAAAAATTGGAACAAGGCCAACGACACGCAAAAAGAAGCATTGGTTACTCAGTTTCGTACCTTATTGGTAAGAACTTATTCTTCATCTCTGTCTCAGTATAAAAATCAGACCATCGAATACAAGCCGAGCAAAATAGCGCCGGAAGACAAAGAAGCAACGGTCAAAACCGTGGTTGCGCAGCCTGGCGGACAACCTATTCCCATCGACTATCGGATGGCCAAGTCACCCGATGGCTGGAAAGTGTTCGACATCGCTGTCGATGGCGTCAGCTTAGTGACCAATTATCGTGGCGAGTTTAATTCCAAAGTAGAGCAAGGCGGCGTCGAAGGCTTGCTCAAGTCGCTGACCGAAAAAAACAAATCAGCTAAATGATCGATGTTAATGGAACGGTGCTGGCGCTGAGCGGCCCGGTAACGATAGCTACGCACGCCGCGCTGAGAAGCGCGGCTGCTTCTCATATTGGTCAAGGTGATTGGACCATCGATTGGGCGAATGTCACCGAGGTGGATTCCAGCGCGTTGTCGCTTATTTTTGCGTGGCAGCGGGCATCTTTAGAAACGAATAAAACTATTCGTAATTTGAATTTGCCCAGTAATCTTCAGTCCCTAGCCGAGTTGTATGGTGTAGCCGATTTGATTCCAAGTTAGTCGGTTTAGTACAAGCCATTCCTTTATTTATTCTCATTTCCCTCAAGGGGGCGTAACCCATTTGTTGTTACGCTGATTTATAAGAAACAAAAAATTGTCAGCAATTCAAGTTTCCAATCTCGATAAACGTTACCCCTCTACGCATGCCTTGCGCGGAGTAAATCTGACCGTGGAACAAGGCGAATTCTTTGGTTTGCTCGGGCCTAACGGTGCCGGCAAAACAACGTTGATCAGCATTCTGGCCGGATTGGTCCGGCCTACTAGCGGTAGTGCGAGCATCATGGGGCACGATGTAGTTACGGACTATCGGAAAGCCCGGCTCGCTTTGGGGGTGGTGCCGCAGGAAATCGTTTTCGATCCTTTTTTTTCCGTACGTGAAACATTGCGTATTCAGTCGGGATATTTTGGCCTTCGCAATAACGACGCATGGGTCGACGAACTTCTCGAAAAATTGAATCTGACTGATAAGGCCAATAGCAATATGCGTCAGTTATCCGGTGGTATGAAGCGGCGGGTGTTAGTCGCTCAAGCGCTGGTGCATCGCCCGCCGGTAATCGTATTGGACGAGCCAACAGCGGGCGTCGATGTGGAGTTGCGACAAACGCTCTGGCAATTTATTCGCGAATTGAACAGTCAGGGACACACTATTGTCCTGACCACTCATTATCTGGAGGAGGCTGAGACCTTATGCAGCCGTATCGCGATGCTGAAGAACGGGCAGATCGTTGCGTTGGATAGCACCAAAAACCTATTGGCTAGTTTTTCGGACAAGTATCTTCAACTCACCCTTGCCGGTGGGCAATTGCCTTCGCGTCTGGCGAAACAAGTGGTGGCGAATAAGGGCGATCACTATACATTAGCCTTGACCGACTACTCGGAAGTGGAATCGGTGCTGGCGATAGTGCGCGAATCGGGAGCACGCGTTCAGGAAATGGAAATCGTGCAGCCTGACTTAGAAGAAGCGTTTGTAAAAATAATGCGTAGGCAATAAAAATGGCGATGTCGATGAATATGAGCGGTTTTAGTACATTGCTCTACAAAGAGCTTTTACGTTTTTGGAAAGTGGCTTTCCAGACCATTGCCGCGCCGGTATTGACCACAGTGCTTTATTTATTGGTGTTTTCTCATGTGTTGACCAATAGGCTGGAGGTATTCCCGGGCGTGTCTTATACCGCGTTTTTGGTACCTGGCCTGGTAATGATGAGCATGCTCCAGAATGCTTTTGCTAATAGTTCGTCCAGCCTTGTTCAGTCCAAGATTACCGGCAATATCGTTTTTATTTTGTTGCCGCCATTAGGTCCCTGGGAGTTTTTCGGCGCTTATTTGATTGCTTCGATCTCGCGTGGCATGGTGGTAGGATTGGGTGTTTATATTGTCGGATTGATTATTACATCGGTGCCCTTAGTGAAGCCGCTATGGGCTATCGCGTTTTCGATCATCGGTAGCGGCATTTTGGGTAATTTGGGCATCATCGCCGGCATTTGGGCGGACAAATTCGACCAAATGGCCGCATTCCAAAGTTTCATTATCATGCCGCTTACTTTTTTGTCGGGCGTGTTTTATTCGATTCATTCGTTGCCCCCATTTTGGCTTTTTCTTTCACACGCGAACCCCATCTTTTATCTGATTGATGGCTTCCGCTATGGTTTCTTCAGACACGCCGATGTTAACCCGTGGTTAAGCTTAACGATTGCTACCATTAGCTTTCTGGCCTTATCATTCGTAGTTCTCGCAATGCTGCAACGGGGCTATAAGCTCCGCCACTAAGTCGGTCAATTCCCATGGTTCGCCCCGAAGACGTACAAAAATACATTTCCGAAAACTTGTCCTGCGATTTCATTGAAGTGCGCGGCGACGGCCATCATTTCGAGGCGGTCATAGTAAGCGCAGTCTTTGTAGGTAAAAGCATGGTGCAGCAGCATCAAGCCGTTTATCGCGCTCTTGGAGATCGTATGCGTGAAGAAATTCATGCCCTGTCGATGAAAACCTATACCCCGGAACAATGGGCCGCCCGCCAGTAACCTCGACTCTCTATGAAAAAGCTAACTATCCAAGGCGGTATTCCGCTAAAAGGCGAAGTGCGGATTTCCGGCGCTAAAAACGCCGCGCTGCCGATTCTTTGTGCTGCGCTATTGACCGCTGAACCGCTGACGATACGCAATGTGCCGCATCTGGTCGATACCACGACGATGCTGAATTTGCTTGGACAAATGGGCACCAAAGTATCGATCGACGAAAAACTCGGCGTCGAACTGGAGGCGTCCGAACTGACCAATCTTGTTGCGCATTACGACCTAGTTAAAACCATGCGCGCATCGATCTTGACGCTGGGCCCCTTGGTGGCTCGGTTCGGTGAGGCGAGCGTATCTTTGCCTGGCGGTTGCGCCATCGGCGAGCGCCCGGTGGATCTGCATATCAAAGGTTTGCAGGCAATGGGCGCCGAGATTTCAATCGAACGCGGCTATCTCAACGCCAAAGCCGGTCGCTTGAAGGGAGCTCGCATCTTCATGGATGTCGTGACGGTAACCGGCACGGAAAATCTGATGATGGCAGCTTGCCTTGCGGACGGAGTGACCGTGCTTGAGAACGCCGCGCGCGAGCCGGAAGTGGTGGATTTGGCTCAGTGTCTCATCGCAATGGGCGCAAAGATCAGCGGCCACGGCACTGATGTAATTACTATCGAGGGCATCGATAAGTTGCACGGCGCTACCTATACGGTTATGCCCGATCGCATCGAAACCGGCACATTTCTAGTTGCGGCGGCTGCCACCGGCGGCGATGTCATCGTTCGCAACACTCGCGGCAATATTCTCGATTCCGTGCTCGACAAGCTGGCGGAAGCCAATGCTAGTATCGAGCGCGGTTCGGACTGGATTCGATTATCGATGCGCGGTCCTAATCACGGCGTTAGCCTGCGCACCGCACCCTATCCGGCGTTCCCGACTGATATGCAGGCGCAGTTCATGGCGATGAATACGGTGGCGGATGGTACGACGGTGATTACCGAAACGATTTTCGAAAATCGCTTTATGCATGTGCAAGAGCTTCGCCGTCTAGGCGCCAATATCGAAGTGGAAGGCAACGCGTCTATCGTACGTGGCGTTCCTAAACTCGAAGGCGCTACGGTCATGGCCACCGATTTGCGTGCCTCCGCAAGCTTGGTGATTGCCGGTTTGATAGCGCAAGGCGAGACTGTCGTCGATCGTATTTATCACCTCGATCGCGGCTATGAGCGAATCGAAGAAAAACTGGGCCAGCTCGGTGCCCGCATTAAACGAATCAATTAATCCCCCGTGAGCCAAATAACGATTGCCCTTTCAAAGGGCCGCATATTCGACGAGACGCTGCCGCTGCTGAATGCGGCCGGCATCGCTCCACAAGATGATCCTGAATCTTCCCGCAAACTCATCATCGCTACTAATCGCGCCGAGGTGCGGCTCATCATTGTTCGCGCTACCGACGTGCCGACCTATGTGCAATACGGCGCAGCGGATATCGGTGTGGCCGGCAAGGACGTGTTGCTGGAGCACGGCGGCAATGGCCTGTATCAACCCTTGGACTTGGCGATCGCGCGTTGTCGGCTGATGGTTGCCGTACCGAATGATTTCGATTACGAGGCTGCCGTCAGACGTGGTGCGCGTATTCGAGTAGCAACAAAATATATGCAAACAGCACGCGAGCATTTTGCGGCTAAAGGCATGCATGTGGATTTGATCAAACTGTATGGTTCGATGGAATTGGCGCCGTTGGTTGGATTGGCGGACGCTATTGTCGACTTGGTTTCCTCGGGCGCTACGTTGAAGGCTAATAATCTGCGCGCTGTTGAGGAAATTTGCGATATCAGTTCGCGACTCATCATCAATCGAGCTGCGTTGAAGCTGAAGAAAGCAACCATACAGCCGTTGTTGGACGCCTTCGGCCAAGCGATCAATCGAGGGGCTAATCAATGACAGTGATTAACCGATTAAGTAGCAGTGCTGCGGATTTCGACGCTAGCCTTTCCCGCTTACTGGCTTACGAGAGCGGCGAAGACGACCGCATTGAAGCGACTGTCACGGACGTTTTGAAGCGAGTAAAAACCGAAGGTGACGTAGCGCTACTTGAATATACAAAGCGATTCGATCGAATCAATGCGGCATCGGTTGCCTCGCTCGAACTGCCCCAATCGCGCCTACAGTCGGCACTTGCCGGCCTGGCTAGTGAAGATAGAGATGCGCTGACCTTTGCTGCGAAGCGCATTCGTGTTTATCACGAGAAGCAAGTTCAAGTTTCTTGGCGCTATACGGAAGCCGATGGAACTGTCTTAGGTCAACAGGTAACGCCGCTCGACCGAGTCGGGCTATACGTGCCGGGTGGTAAGGCAGCTTA